>Ga0209223_10000012_pt1 | contig 235497 bp, 236 predicted proteins | sample COG_06_FD_184750 | JGI IMG/M metagenome (GOLD analysis project Ga0209223, IMG submission 184750) | Pelagic Microbial community sample from North Sea - COGITO 998_met_06 (SPAdes) (version 2) | ecosystem: Environmental > Aquatic > Marine > Neritic zone/Coastal water | place: Helgoland, sampling... | reverse complement strand
TGCGCGGTGAAGTTCCGGGGCTGGTTAAAGCCAGTTGGTAAGTTGAGGAGCCAAACGATATGAGTATGCAAGATCCAGTTTCAGACATGTTGACACGCATTCGTAATGCGCATCACCGCAGTCACCCCGAAGTGACTATGCCCGCCTCTAAGCTCAAGGCTTCTGTTGCCAAAGTGCTGCAGGAAGAGGGATATATTGGCGGCTTCAGCGTCAGTGAAGAAGTTAAGCCCAGCTTGACTATCGAACTGAAGTATTTTGAAGGTCGCCCGGTTATTGAAGAGATTGCGCGCATCAGCAAGCCTAGCTTACGTCAGTATGTAAGTACTAATGACTTGCCTAAGGTGCGCAGTGGTCTCGGTATTGCAGTTATCTCCACCAGTAAAGGTGTGATGACTGATCGCGCTGCCAGAGCTGCCGGTATCGGTGGTGAAGTGCTTTGCACAGTATTCTGATAGGAAAGAAAAATGTCTAGAGTTGCAAATAGTCCAGTAGAACTGCCCAAAGGTGTTGAAGTAACACTTGGTGGCGAAGAGATTTCTGTCAAGGGCTCAAAGGGTACATTGGCCATGCCGATCAATCCCCAGGTGGAAATCAAACAGGAAGACAATGTTCTGACGTTTGCTGCCCGCAGTGGAGATCAGTTTGCGCGCGCCATGTCCGGTACTACAAGAGCGTTGGTCAACAATATGGTGACCGGTGTATCTGAAGGTTTTGAGAAAAAGCTTGAGTTGGTGGGTGTTGGTTACAGAGCTCAGGTTCAGGGCAAGAGCATTAACCTGACACTGGGTTTTTCTCATCCAGTGGTTTATCAGTTGCCAGAGGGTGTTAGCGCTGAGACTCCTAGCCAGACAGAAGTTGTATTGAAGTCTTCGGACAAGCAGAAGCTGGGCCAGGCCGCAGCAGAGATTCGCGCTTACCGTCCGCCAGAGCCCTACAAAGGTAAGGGTGTTCGCATTACTGGTGAATATGTAAGACGTAAAGAAGCCAAGAAGAAGTAACAGGGTAATACGATGAGCGATAAAAAAGTTTCACGTCAGCGCCGAGCAAAACGCGTACGTATGAAGATCCGCGAGCAGGGTGTTACACGTCTGTGTATCAACCGCACTCCACGTCATATCTATGCGCAGGTTATTGCTGCAGAGGGTGACCGGGTTCTGGCTAGCGCCTCGACACTGGATAAAGATCTACGCAGTGGCAGCACCGGCAATGTAGACGCCGCCGCAGCTGTTGGCAAATTAGTTGCCGAGCGCGCAGTAGCTGCTGGTATCAAGGCAGTTGCCTTTGACCGCAGCGGTTTTAAATATCACGGCCGTGTAAAAGCACTGGCAGATGCCGCGCGTGAAGCCGGCCTCGAATTTTAATAGGTAGAAAATATGGCTCTTACAGATCAGAAAGATTCTGCAGCTGAAGGCATGATGGAGAAGCTGGTTCAGGTTAACCGTGTTGCAAAGACGGTTAAAGGTGGACGTATTTTCGCCTTTACAGCCCTGACAGTTGTTGGTGATGGCAACGGTAAAGTAGGCTTCGGTCGCGGAAAAGCCCGTGAAGTGCCAATGGCTATCCAAAAGGCTATGGAAGCAGCGCGTCGCAATATGACTGACGTTTCTCTGGACGGTACCACTATTCAGTACCCAACCAAAGGCATCCATGCTGCATCTAAGATTTATATGCAGCCCGCATCGGAAGGTACTGGTGTTATTGCCGGTGGTGCAATGCGCTCTGTACTGGAATTGGCCGGTGTACAAAATGTACTGGCAAAGTGCTACGGCTCAACTAACCCGGTCAACGTAGTTCGCGCGACTTTTAAAGCGCTGCGAGATATGAAATCACCGGAAGACGTTGCAGCAAAGCGTGGTAAATCTGTAGAAGAAATTCTGAACTAAGTGACGGCATAACGCGCGTCAGTTATTGGAACTGGATCATGGCAAAAGCGAAAATTAAGAAAGTTAAAGTAACTCAAACCAAGAGTTCAATTGGACGATTGAAGAACCACAAGGCCTGTTTGACTGGCTTGGGTTTGCGTCGTATCGGCCACACCGTGGAATTAGAAGATACTCCGTCGGTCCGCGGCATGATCAATAAAGTTAACTATATGTTGCAGGTTGAGGAAGCATAAGATGCGTCTAAACACCCTTAGCCCGGCTCCGGGTCGAATTAAAGAAGGCAAGCGCTGCGGTCGTGGTATCGGCAGTGGTATTGGTAAGACTGGTGGCCGCGGTCACAAAGGTCAGAAGGCTCGCTCGGGCGGTTCAATTCGCCCAGGTTTTGAAGGCGGTCAGATGCCACTGCAGAAACGTCTACCCAAGTTTGGTTTTACGTCGCGTTTGGCAGCAGTGACTGCCGAGATTCGCTTGTCAGAACTGGATAAAGTTGAAGGCGGAATCGTCAATATAGATTCATTGCGCGCTGCAGGCCTTATCAATAACAGCATTTCCCGCGCCAAGGTGTTTAACTCTGGTGCAGTGACCAAAGCGGTTACTCTGGAAGGTGTTGGTGCTACCAAAGGTGCCGCTGCTGCTATTGTTGCTGCTGGCGGCAAGGTTGAAGAGACAGCCTAATGGCGACTCCAGGTGCTATGCCGGTGGGCAACCAGAAGGGATTGGGCGAGCTATGGGCTCGCCTTCGCTTTTTGTTTATGGCCATTATTATTTACCGCATTGGCACCCATATTCCGGTTCCTGGTTTTGACCCGGATCGTCTGGCAGATATGTTCTCCCAGAATCAGGGCACCTATTTAGGCCTGTTTAATATGTTCTCTGGCGGCGCGCTGGAGAGAATGAGTATTCTGGCTCTGGGCGTGATGCCCTATATTTCGGCCTCGATTATTATGCAGCTGCTGTCAGCGACAGTGCCTGCACTAGAGCAGTTAAAGAAAGAAGGCGACAGTGGTCGCCGCAAGATTAACCAGTACACCAGATACGGCACCGTGGTTCTGGCTCTGATTCAGGGTATGGCAATGGCTGTAGGCTTCAGAGCTCAGGGTATGGCCTACGAAGGGTTTGAATTCTTCCTACCAGTTGCCGTTGCTTCATTAGTAGCTGGCGCCATTTTCCTGATGTGGCTGGGTGAGCAGATTACCGAGCGCGGCATAGGCAACGGTATCTCCATGTTGATTTTTGCCGGCATTGTGGCTGGTATTCCTGGCGCGATTGGACAGGCATTGGAGTCAGCGCGACAGGGTGATCTGAATCCGTTGATGCTGATTGTTGTGTTGATTATTGCTGTGGCCGTTGTCTACTTTGTGGTGTTTATTGAGCGTGGTCAGCGTCGTTTGACGGTTAACTACGCACAGCGTCAGGGTCGCAAGGCCTACAATGCGCAAACTTCGCATCTGCCACTTAAAGTCAATATGGCTGGCGTGATTCCGGCCATCTTTGCGAGCAGCTTGCTGCTATTCCCCGCCTCAATTAGCCAGTGGTTTGGCTCAGGGGTGAATGCACCGGCCTGGTTGCAGGACGTGTCGCTATTGATTGGCCCAGGGCAGCCGCTATACGTACTGATGTTCAGTGCGCTGATTATTTTCTTCAGCTTCTTCTACACGGCGTTGATGTACAACCCCAGAGAAGTGGCTGATAACCTGAAAAAAGGTGGTGCTTATTTACCCGGTATACGTCCGGGAGAGCAGACTGCCAAATACATTGATAGTGTGACCACGCGTTTGACCCTGATTGGAGGTATTTACATTACTCTGATCTGTCTGATGCCGCAGTTCTTGAATGTGTACTTTAATGTGCCATTCTACCTGGGTGGTACCTCACTGTTGATTGCGGTTGTTGTAACCATGGATTTTATGGCTCAGGTGCAGTCACATCTAATGTCGCAACAATATGATTCGCTAATGAAGAAGGCCAACCTTAAAAATGTTGGCCGTAAATAAAGAGGTGATGCTGTGAAAGTACGCGCATCGGTTAAAAAGATTTGTCGTAATTGTAAGGTTGTCCGCCGCAAAGGTGTGGTTCGCGTTATCTGTAGTGTCGAGCCCCGTCATAAGCAGCGCCAGGGATAACTGGTTGATTTTTGATAGATCTATCGGTATTCTACCGCGCCTTTTTAGCAGGTCTGAAGGACTGTTAAGCGGGTTGGAAGAGCCGATTAAACCCATAGTAATAGTGGAGTAATGTGAATGGCCCGTATTGCCGGTGTCAACATTCCAGATAACAAGCACACAGTGATTTCACTGACCTATGTGTTTGGTATCGGTCGCCCAACTGCCAGGAAGATCTGTGCAGACACGGGTATTGCAGAGGACACAAAAATTTCTGCGCTGGACGAAGGTCAACTGGACGCGTTGCGTGCTGCCGTAGGGCAAAACGACGTGGAAGGCGATCTCCGTAGAGAGAACAGCATGAGTATCAAGCGTCTGATGGATTTAGGTTGCTATCGCGGCCTCCGCCATCGTCGTAGTTTGCCCGTACGTGGACAACGTACTAAGACGAATGCGCGCACCCGTAAAGGGCCGCGTCGTCCCATAAAAAGATAATTAGGATCATTTCTAATGGCAAAAGCAGCAACTAAACCGGCCCGTAAAAAGGTCAAAAAGACAGTTATAGATGGCGTAGCTCATATCTATGCTTCTTTTAACAATACTATTGTTACTATCACTGACCGTCAGGGAAATACACTTTCCTGGGCAACTTCCGGTGGATCTGGTTTCCGCGGTTCTCGCAAGAGCACCCCGTTTGCCGCCCAGGTGGCTGCCGAGCGTGCCGGTGAAGCAGCGAAGGACTATGGCCTGAAGAACCTCGATGTTCAGGTCAAAGGTCCAGGTCCCGGTCGTGAGTCTGCGGTTCGCGCACTCAACAATGCTGGTTACAAAATTACTAATATCACCGATGTGACGCCAGTGCCCCACAATGGCTGTCGTCCACCGAAAAAACGTCGCGTGTAAGGGAGATAGAAAATGGCTAGGTATCTCGGACCAACTTGTAAACTCTCGCGCCGCGAAGGAACTGATCTGTTCCTGAAAAGTGGCGTTCGTCCCTTAGAATCTAAATGTCGACACGAAAGTGCGCCGGGCCAGCATGGCCAGCGCCGTGGTCGTCTATCTGATTACGGGGTTCAGCTTCGTGAGAAGCAAAAAGTACGTCGTATTTACGGTGTTTTGGAAAAGCAATTCCGCAACTATTATAAAGATGCGGCTCGCTTGAAAGGTAACACCGGCGAAAATCTGCTGACCCTGCTCGAGCAGCGCCTTGATAACGTTGTCTATCGTATGGGCTTTGGTTCAACTCGCGCTGAATCACGTCAGCTGGTTGCTCACAATTCTATTCTGGTAAACGGCCAGAAGGTCAATATCGCCTCGTTTAGAGTGCAGGAAGGTGATGTTGTAGGTCTTCGCGAGAAGTCTAAAAAGCAGCTTCGTGTGCAAACTGCTCTGCAGTTGGCAGCGCAACGCGGTGAAGTTGAGTGGCTAACTGTCGATAGCAACAAGATGGAAGGCACGTTTACGCGCTTCCCGGATCGCTCTGACTTACCGGCCGAGATCAACGAAAATTTGATCGTCGAACTTTACTCCAAGTAATCGCTTTACAGCTCTTACAGGTAATACTATGCAAAATTCTGCTACTGAATTTCTAACACCACGTAACATTGATGTAACGTCTTATGATGCAAACCATGCCAAGGTGGTTCTCGAGCCATTAGAGCGCGGTTTTGGTCATACTCTGGGTAATGCACTGCGTCGTATTCTGCTGTCTTCTATGTCTGGCTGCGCCATCATAGAAGTTGAGATCGACGGTGTTGAGCACGAATATTCCTCAATTGAGGGTGTTCAAGAAGATGTTATGGAAATCCTCCTTAACCTTAAGGGTGTAGCCATTGTGATGGAAGGTCGCGATGACACTACAGTTAGCCTGAATGTTAAAGGCCCTGGCCCTGTCACCGCTGGCGATATTGAAAGCGATGGCCATATTGAGGTGATCAACCCCGACCATGTTATTGCCAATATCTCTGGCAAGACCAATCTGGGCATGCAGTTGCGCATTGTTCGCGGTCGTGGCTATCAGCCATCTGATGCGCGCATTGTTGACGAAGAAACGCGCAGCATTGGTCGTCTGCAGTTAGATGCTACTTTCAGCCCTATCTTTAAAGTGTCCTATAGCGTAGAGAGTGCCCGTGTTGAAAACCGCACTGACCTCGACAAGCTGGTACTGGAACTTGAGACTAACGGTACCATTGACCCGGAAGAGTCAATTCGCCGTGCAGCCACTATTCTGCAGCAGCAGATGGCAGTGTTTGTTGACCTTGAAGGTGAGACAGCTGCAGAGCCAGAAGAGAAAGAAGAAGAGATCGATCCGATCTTGCTGCGTCCAGTCGACGATCTGGAGCTGACTGTACGTTCTGCTAACTGCCTGAAGGCAGAGAGTATTTATTACATTGGTGACCTGATACAGCGCACCGAAGTTGAATTGCTGAAAACCCCTAATCTGGGTAAGAAGTCTCTTACTGAAATTAAGGATGTATTGGCTTCTCGCGGGCTGTCCCTGGGCATGCGTCTTGAGAACTGGCCACCGGCAAGCTTGAAAAGTGAACGCGAACTCGCCTGAGGCTTGATCGTATAGATATCATTGCTGAGACAGCAACGAATTAAGGAATAAAAATCATGCGTCATCGTTACAGTGGCCGCAAACTGAATAAATCTGGCCCTCACCGCAGAGCTATGTTTCGCAATATGACTGCGTCTTTGGTTGAGCACGAGTTGATTAGAACTACTCTCCCCAAGGCTAAAGAGTTGCGTCGCTTTGCTGAGCCTTTAATCACTCTGGCTAAAGAGGACAGTGTTGCTAATCGTCGACTGGCCTTTGACCGTCTGCGTAACAAGGAGACTGTAGGTAAGTTATTTACCGATCTGGGCCCACGTTATCAGGAGCGTCCAGGTGGTTATCTGCGCATTCTGAAATGCGCCCCTCGCACGGGCGATAATGCGCCTATGGCCTATGTAGAGCTGGTCGATCGCGTTATTGTTGAAGAAGATAGCGAAGTATTAGAGGTGGCTGCTGAATAAGCCCAGGTTGATTAAAAAAGCCGAGCCTAGCTCGGCTTTTTTGTGCCTGTTAAAAACACTGACAAACCACAGAGCTTGAAACTATGGCTCGAGTTAGTCTCGGGCCTAAGCTGGCTCATGAATATATTCGCCACTGTACAGATTCATCAGCCGCATGGGCCCACCCCAGACACAGCCAGTATCCAGAGCATAAACGTAGTTGCCACAGTCCCGTCCCTGCAGAGCCGCCCAGTGGCCAAAGACTATTCTGTCTTCAGCCGTTTTTCTATTCTTGTGAGCAAACCAGGGTCTGTAGGGTAATGGCATCTCCACCTGATCCCTAGAGTCCAGCTCCAGATGGCCCTCGGCCGTGCAGAAGCGCATTCTGGTCAGGTAGTTAGTAATAACTCGCCAGCGCTCTGGGCCCTCCAGGCTATCCGACCACTTATCCGGTTGATTGCCATACATATTGTGAAAGTACTGACTGCAGAGATCCGACTGCAGAACATCAGCAACCTCTGTCGCCAGACTATAGGCGGTTGCTATATCCCAGATAGGAGGTATGCCGGCATGGACCATATGGTAGCCACCGGCCTCCAGGAGCAGGGGCTGGGCCTGTAGCCAATTTAACAGTGGCTCGCGATCGGGCGCCGCTAGAATATCCTGAAAAGTATCCTTGTTGGTGGGGCCCCTTACCCCCTGGGCAACGGCCAATAGATGTAGATCATGATTGCCCAGCACCATCTTGAAGGCTGGCCCCAGATCCTTACAAAAACGCATTGTCTCCAGAGACTGCGGGCCTCGATTAATCAGGTCACCGACGGAAATTAGCTGATCCTGCCGCGGGTTAAAAGCCACCTGCTCCAGCAGCCTTAGCAGGGGCTGCAGACAGCCCTGGATATCCCCAACGGCATACTGAGTCATCTAGTGCACCGCATGGGGCATAGACAGTAGAAAGGGCTCTATGGGCGCATCAAAGGGATTGCCCTGATTGTCGATTAACTGATAGGAACCCTGCATAGTGCCCACTGAGGTTTCGATCACCACGCCACTGCTGTATTGGAACTCGGCGCCGGGCTCAATGATGGGTTGCTCGCCAATCACTCCTTCACCACGTACCTCCTGACGCTCCTGATTGGCATCGATAATAATCCAGCGCCTGCTCAGCAGCTGTGCCGCTGTCGGACCTCTGTTCTCAATGCAAATATGGTAGGCAAAAGCATAGCGATTGTCCTCGGGCTGCGAGTGAGAGGGCAGATATTCACTGGTCACACTGACCTGGATAGTTTGGCCTACAGCTGTCATTGGCTTTGCTTAATACTCCTATTAATGCGGTTGGTTAGGGCCACAAACTCTGCGACCGATAACTGCTCTGGGCGACGGGACAGATCAATACTTTCGTCGTTATCCTTGCTATCCAGAGAGGGCTGCAGGTGCTCCAGGTAGGTGCGCAAACAGTTGCGCAAAGTTTTGCGACGTTGCTGGAAGCAGAGGCTGACCACCTGGCTTAGCAGCGCTTCATCATCGGCCACGCAGGGCATAGTTTTATGGGGTTTGAGGCGCACCACCGCAGACTGAACCCTGGGCGCAGGCCTAAAGGACTCTGGTGGTACCGGGATAAGTGGCATTACCCTACAGTGATACTGAATCATTACTGATAGACGTCCGTAGGCTTTGGTCCCCGGCACCGCACCCAGACGATCTGCCACCTCGCGCTGCAGCATAAAATGCATATCAGTAATCAGATGGCGAACCTTTAACAGGTGAAACAGCAATGGCGTCGAAATATTGTAGGGTAGATTGCCCACCAGGCGCAGATCTCGGCCATTGTGCAGCTCGCCAAAGTCCACCTTTAGTGCATCGCCACTATGGATACTGAAGTCGGGGTAATCGATAAATTTTTCCCCGAGAAACTCAACCAGATCCTTGTCCAGTTCCAGCACCGACATGCTGGGACAGAGTTCCACCAGATGCTCGGTAATAGCTGCCATACCAGGACCAATCTCCACCAGATTGTGATCTGGTTTAGGGGCTACCGCCGACACAATCTGCGCAATAATTTGCTGATCTATAAGAAAATTCTGGCCAAAGCGTTTGCGCGCCTGATGATTACTGGTCAATGGGCACCTGTGCTGGACTCAGCCATCTGTATAGCCACATCTATGGCCGTGATCATACTGCCATTGTCGGCAGTGCCGGTTGCAGCCAGATCCAATGCCGTACCATGGTCTACTGAGGTGCGAATAATTGGCAGTCCCAGACTGATATTGGCCGCGCGGCCAAATCCCTGATACTTGAGGACCGGCAGACCCTGATCGTGATACATGGCCAACACCGCATCGGCGCTGTTTAGATACTTTTGAGTAAACAAGGTATCCGCGGGCAGGGGGCCAACAATATTTATGGATTGAGCGCGCAACTGGTGCACTACCGGCTCTATCACATCGATCTCTTCACGCCCCAGATGACCGCCCTCTCCCGCATGGGGGTTAAGGCCGCAGACCAGGATCACTGGCTGGGGAATATTAAATTTTGTCTGCAGATCGCTATGCAGAACATTGAGCACCTCAACCAGCAACTCGGCAGTAATGGCATCCGCCACATCTCTGAGGGGCAGATGAGTCGTAGCCAGAGCCACGCGCAACTCTTTGGTGGCCAGCATCATTACCACAGTGGCGCTGTTGGTCTTGTCAGCCAGATATTCTGTGTGCCCAGAAAAAGCTATGCCAGCATCATTGATAATAGATTTTTGCACAGGTCCGGTGACCATGGCCTGGCAGTGGCCAGCCTGACAGCTGGCAATAGCAGCATCCAACGTCTGCAGCACATAGGGGGCATTGTTCTGATTTAGCTGGCCAGCCACCACTGCCTCAACTGTGGGAACTGCAGCTAGGGTAATGGTCCCGGGCGCAGTAGCCACTGGCTCGGCGTCGATATCCAGAGGCAGAATTTTTAGCGGCAACCCCAGTTGCCTGGCACGCTGAGTTAGCATATCTGGATCGGCAAAGGCGATCAGCTGTGCCTGCTGTGGTTGCTGTACAGTTTGAATTAACAGGTCAGGACCAACACCGGCGGGCTCTCCCGGTGTCAGTGCCAGTCTGGGGATCATGAGGCTGGCGACTCTTTTATTTCGATAAAGGCCTCATCCCGAATCTCTTGCAGCCACACCTGCAGCTCTTCTTCATACTTGCGTTGACGCAGCATATTCTCGGCGCGGCTGCGCAGAATATCATCGCTGAAATCCTGCTTGCGACGATCAGTGACCTGCAATATATGCCAGCCAAATTGCGAGCTAAATGGCGCACTGACCTCGCCCACAGCAATGCTGTTCATGGTCTGTTCGAACTCTGGCACAAACATACCGGGAGTTGACCAACCCAGTTCGCCACCTTTTAGACCAGAGCCTGGGTCTTCAGAAAACTCCTTGGCCAACTCGGCAAAGTCTTCGCCAGCGAGCACGCGGTCTCGCAGTTTGTTGAGCTCATTGACGGTAGTCTCCTGATCGCGAATCTGGTTAGGCTTGATCAGAATATGACGGGCAAAATGCTGTTCTATCAACTGCTCGCCACCACCGCGGCGCTCATAGAGTTTAAGCAGATGATATCCGGCGCCACTGCGAATGGGCTCTGAGATCTCATCCACATCCAGATCTTCAACGGCATCGATAAACACACCTGGCAGCTGAGCCATCTTGCGCCAGCCCAGATCGCCGCCCTGCAGGGCGGTTTGGTCTGCGGAATTTGCTATGGCCAGCTGACGGAAATCCACGCCATCTGCTGCCTGAGACCGCAGATCCAAAGCTCTTGCCAAAATCTTGTCAGCATCTGCTGTGCTGGCGCTGCTTGGCACGCTGAGCAAAATCTGACCAATATTGACATCTGGAGAGGTCAAAAACCGACCTTCCTCAGAGTTGAGGAAATTATCCAGCTCTTGCTGACTGATGCGAATGCGGCGCATTACCTTGCCCTGCTGTACACGCATCAGCGTCAGTTCGTTGCGAATCTCCTCGCGGACATTGGCGACTGTCTGTCCCTGAGCGTGAATTTGCTCTGCATATTGCTCCATGGTTATCTTGTTGCCGGCGGCGATTCGCTCCATGGCTGCATTGAGTTCCTCGTCTGGAATGCGCACTCCGGCACTGTAGGCGATATTGAGTTGCAGACGTTCAGAAATAAGTCGATCCAACACCTGCTGCAGCAAAATATCCTGAGGCGGTGGCTGGGTGCCAGACTGCTGAATTTGCGTATAGACGGTCGCGACACGCTGATTGAGTTCCGACTGCAGAACCACATCATCGTCGACAATGGCAATCACTTTGTCCAGTAACTCTATCTGAGCCGTGGCCGAGAGTGAAACCATCAAGGCACAGGCCGTGAGGGTTGCAGCAGATAAAAATTTAGAAGTTTTCCTGAGGTTCATAACCATAAATACCATTGTTGAGCATTGTATCTACCCGGCTGCCAGTGCCAGCCAGACCTTTAAATTGGATTTGGAAAAAGATGCCATTTCTGGCGCTGAGTTCTTCTTCCGGAAATAAGATTTCGTCTTCGCGATCCAACCAGCGCCGGGCAACAAGACTAGCACGCCAGCAGCAGCTGTTGTATTCGAAACCGGCAAACAGTTCCAGTTCCCTCTTGTTGGTAAAGTCATGGTTCCATCGACCGACCCAGTTAAAATTGCCCCAGGCGGGAACAAAGGCGGAGATATCTGCCTGCTCAATATCCTGATCTACATCCATACCAGAGAATAGGCGCGGTGGCTTGCGAGTATATCTGTAGGTAAAGTTGAACAGCTGGTTTTGACCATTGTTATAGCGCACGCCGAGGCTGCTTTTCTCCAGCTCATTGTCGTGATTGTCATAGATAATATCGCTGGTGATACGCCAGTCTCTAAAGATACGCGCGGCCCATTCAATAGCCAAGGGGGACTGGTTGCGGCTCAGTTCATCTAGCTCTGTCATATCTGGGTCTGCGCTCAGGGTGACCCGGCGATCATCATAGTAAATTGACTGTGCGATACGGGCTCTAAATCTCTCCTGGCCGGTTTTTTGGTCAATATACAGGCTGGTAAAGGCAAGGGTCAGACGGTTCTCATCAGAAATTCTGTCACCACCATTAAAGCGGTTTTCGCGGAACAGCAGGTCATAGGAGGGAGTAAACTCTCTGGTGTCAAAATCGGGCAGAGTCGACTGGTCCTTATAGTCTGCCCTCACATAGAACAGTCGCGGCTCAAAGTACTGCTTGTAATTGTTGAGCCAGCTGACATTGCGCTCGAGGAATATGCCAGTATCAATGGAATATACAGGGACAGACACCGAGGGCTTGCTGTCGAGCAGCGTCGACTGTTGACCGGCATTCAGACTGTAGCGCAGATGTCTGGCTCTGACCTGGGGTTTAAAGTATCCCCAGGACCAGCGCTTATCCCAGCTGATGCCGTAGTCTATGCTACTGCGACTGCCGGTTACAAAGCGGTTGTCATCGTGGTTAAACACCGAATAGCGATTTTTTAAATCTATCACCAGAGAATGGGATAGGCGGTAGTAACCATCTGCGGAAACCTGCGGCATCACAGAGTACTGATCGTCGAGCCCCTGGGTAATCGCCTGATAGTCCTGAGCCGCCACGGAGTAATTCCAGTTGCTGGTTTTATAGCCTGCCGAGGCTCTGCGCTGCAGGTGAGTCAGACTATTGTCATCCAGTGTCAGGTTGCCCAGGTCGCGAAAGTAATCCACGTCACTAACATGGTTGATATCGAGAAGAGTTGACCAGGCGCGCCCTGCGCCGCCGTTATGTTTTAATCCGGTAAGATAACGATCCTCTCCCTCGTTGGGACGAAGGCCTGTCAGAGGGTCAATTTTGTCATCATCCGCGCCACCTTTGTCGCTGCCCAGATAGCTGGCGATAAGTTGGTTTTCCGACCAGCTGTTCAGGTGACGAAAGTCCAGTCCCAACCCAACCCCGCGCTCTTGAATATAGCGGGGAGTAAAGGTGGCGTCATAGTTGGGGGCAATATTCCAGTATATGGGCTGGGCGAAGTCCAGACCATTTTCTTTGTCGGCGCTTATGGTGGGGAACAACAGCCCAGAGGAGCGGCGATCGTCGACAGGGAATTTAATATAGGGAATATAGAAGATCGGTACATCTTTGACTTCGAGTCGCGCACTTTTAACGGTTGCAAAACCCGTATTCTGATCTATATCGATTTCTTTGGTCACTAGCTGCCAGGTATTATCGCCGGGCTCGCAGGCAGAATAGGTCGCCTCATCGATAATAATAATACCCTCCTGAGTGCGCGAAAGTGTTTCGGCATTGCCGCGCACAGAGGCTTCATGGAGAACATAGGTGGCCTTATCAATCTGTACTTCTTTACTGTCAATATCTACCTTGGCACTGTCTCCCAGCAACAGCATCCCGGGCTCGCGAAACCGCACATTGCCCTCTAAGATCACCTGGCGATTGACCTGATTAACCACAGCGGCATCGCTGCGCACCTGACGGTAGCCCTGGGATATTTGTACATCGCCCTCCAGCAGGGCAATACCCTCTTGCAGAGCTTCGGTGCTGTTGGCATTGACCCTCAGAGAGGCTTGTTCTGGTTCAACCTCTGCATCTGGATAGTTTCTTAAAGGCTCTACATAGGCGCCACAGCAGTTTTCATCCAGAGCTGTCTTTTGCTCCATTGTCATATCAGTCTCTTCAACCCAATCCAGGTTGCGAACCGTTGCTAATCTGGGCTCTTCGGGATTGGATAGCGCTGGACTATAGCTGCTGGCTGGCCTTGGCGTTGTGTCCTTGCTATTGGGCGCCTGTTCAACACAGAGCCAGTCACCGTTGGCATCCGCTGCACAGTTCCATTCAGATGGCAGCTGATCCTCCGCGATAGAGACCCCAGGCGCAGACACCAGAGCAAGCAGCACTAGACTGCAGAAACTGCTGTATAGGGCCGGGAAGCGTTTGAAAACGGCTAGCTGCAAAACTGTCATCCAGAGAATCTTGAAAGTCGCAACATTTTACCTGATATCTGCCCTGAGTAGAGACCTCTAATTGCTGGAAATAGGCTAGAATGAAGTTTTTTTATCCTAGCCCAAAATTGAGCTGGTATACATCGCCAACTGTTGGATAATATTTGGCACCGAACACAGGGTTTATGCGTTGCCAAATAATCATCAACAGCAGCAGTTTCATGACTGGATTCAAGCCTCTCTTCCTCCAGCAGCCAGATTGTTGGGTCCCCTTGAAGCTCATGGTCTGACAGGCGATGCAGGTTTTCGGTGCTACTATCGCTTAAATACAGAGCCCAGTCTTATTGCGGTGGATTCGCCCCCCACCAAAGAAAATAATCCAGCCTATGTGAACATCTCTATGGCACTGCAATCCGGGGGACTGCGCACACCAGTTATTCATGCGGTGGATTTTGCCCGGGGCTATCTTTTGTTGGAGGACTTTGGCGACCAGCTATTGCAGCCCTTACTCAACGATAAAACTGTAGCGGAGCTATATGATCTTGCCGAGACAGGGCTACTGGAACTGCAGCTGCTGCCTGATAATAAAGCCCTGTTTCCGCGCTACGATGCCCAGTTGCTGGGCGATGAGATGGCTCTGTTTAAGCAGTGGTTTGTAGCTGAATTACTGGGTATTGAACTGCAGCCGGAAGAGAATACTATGCTAGATAGCCTGTTTGCCCAGTTAATCCAGAGTGCCGAAGAGCAGCCCCAGACCCTGGTGCACCGGGACTATCATTCGCGCAATCTGATGCTTGTAGATAATAACAATCTGGGGATTATTGATTTCCAGGATGCGGTCTGGGGACCCGTTACCTACGATCTGGTGTCGCTGTTAAAAGACTGCTATATCCGCTGGCCAGCCAAGCAGACCCGCCAGCGCGCCCTGGCTTTTAAACAGAGACTGGGGCTGTCGGTTGATGACCAGCAATTTTTGCGCTGGTTTGATTTAATGGGACTGCAGCGGCATATCAAGGTTATGGGTATCTTCGCCCGCCTGGCTCTGCGAGATAACAAGCAGGTCTATCTTAAAGACTTGCCAATGGTCATAGAATACAGCCTTGAGACAGCAGAGCAGCATGTCGAATGCCAACCATTTTTCCAATGGTTTAAGCAGCGCATCAGCCCGCTTTTAGACAGCCAGAGCTGGAGTGCAGAGCGCCATAGGCTTGAGCTATGAAAGCCATGATTCTGGCGGCAGGTTTTGGCAAACGGCTGCGCCCACTCACCGAAACCACTCCCAAGCCTCTGCTGCCGGTGGCTGGAAAGCCATTGCTGCAATACCATATAGAGAACCTGGCTGCTGCAGGTATTACTGATTTGGTGATTAACACTAGCTGGCTGGCAGAGCAGATAGAGGACTATTTTGGGGACGGTGATAATTTTGGTGTCTCTATTCGCTGGTCGCGAGAGCGCCAGCCTATGGAAACTGGGGGTGGTATAGCCAATGCCTTGCCACTGCTTGGCGATCAGCCATTTTTGGTAATTAATGGGGATATCTGGACAGATTTCCCAGTGCAAACCATGGTCGATAAACAGTTGCTGGATAATCGAGATGGCTGGCTGTTGCTGGTTGAGAATCCCGAGCATCATCCTCGGGGCGATTTTGGGCTTATAGGCAGTCAACTGGTCTCTGAGGCTAATAAGAAATACACATTTAGCGGAATTAGCCTGTTGAGTCCCCAACTATTTTTGAACGCCGGGATCTCTGGCACATGCTTTCCACTGCGGGATATACTGCGACCGGCAATTGATGCCCAGCGTCTTGGTGGAGAGGTCTACACCGGTCAATGGTGCGATGTGGGAACCGTTGAGCGCTATCGACAGATTGATAGCCAGTTAAAATAATAAATTATTCAGGGTCTGCAGCTCTATGATTGCAAAACAGGTGTTCAAGGTCTTCTTTTGGCTATTTTTGGTGGCTCTGCTGTATCTGTCGCTATCGCCAATTCCCGCAGTGACCCCGAATATTCAGAACAGCGACAAAATTGTCCATGCCGCCGCCTATGGCCTGTTATTTGCTCTGGCCGTCAAATCCTATAATGCTCGCCTTCCTCTCTGGGCACTGGCTGCAGCTACTATGGCCTTTGGAGTGTCCATGGAATGGGCTCAGTCCTACACGGGCTACCGCTATGCTGAGCCTCTGGATATGGTTGCCAATGGCACAGGCATTGGGATTATGTGGCTGCTGGTTATGCTCAGTCGCAGACTGAGAGTCCAGCGGAGAGCCCAGTGATTTCTGTCTATCGCGGCAGCGATTATTTTGAAGCCCAGCTTCTCAAAGGGTTGATGGAGCAGCAGGGGCTGCAGGTATTTTTGCAGGGTGCAGCGCTGCAGGGTGGCATGGGTGACTTGCCGGCACTGGGGCATCTGTCGATAACAGTCAACGATGCTGATCAGCAGCGGGCAGAGGAAATTATTGCCGCCTATGAAGCTGGAGACTACAGCCTGGATGATCTGGATTAGGCCTGAATTAGACTTCAATTAGACTTATATTAGATTTAAAAGCGCGACGGAAAAACTTATGACACCCAGGTTAAAAAGTCTCTCTCTATGGTTGGCACCGCTAGCGGCCGTTATGGTCAGCCTGCTAATGATGCAGTTTGGCTGGGCCAAAGAGGGCGCTATGGCCGCCGGCCTAACGCTGCTCTGCGCGCTCTGGTGGGTCTTTGAACCCATTCCTATTCCCGCCACTTCTATGATCCCGCTCGGTGTTTTTCCGCTGCTGGGTATTCTCGATGGAAAACAGGTGGCTCAGGCCTATGGCGATCCGCTTATTCTGCTGCTGATGGGTGGCGCCATGCTGTCGAAGGCGATGGAGAAGAGTGGGGCCCACAGGCGTCTGGCCCTTTATATGGTAAATCTTTTTGGCGGCCATGATCAGCGGCGGCTGATCTTTGGGTTTATGGTGGCCTCGGCCCTGTTAAGTATGTGGGTGTCTAATACCGCCACCACATTGATGCTATTGCCGGTGGCCTATGCTGTCTTGGAAAGCGCAGACTCACCGGCGGTTGCCAGTAAGCTGGCAGTGCCGCTGTTTCTGGGTATTGCTTATTCCGCGAGTATCGGTGGTCTGGGCACTCCCATAGGCTCACCGCCCAATGTGATATTCCTTAAAATTTATGCCGAAGCCACGGGGTCTGGTATTGGCTTTGGTCAATGGATGCTCTGGGCCATCCCCGTGGTGCTGTTAATGATCCCAGCTGCTGGTCTTTGGATCACCCGCAATCTGGACAGGGGCGAGGCTCTGTCGATTCCTAAGGTCGGTGACTGGCGCACAGAAGAAACCCGCGTGCTATTTATATTTGGCCTCACCGCACTGGCCTGGATTACATTGCGCGAGCCCTTTGGTGGCTGGAGCCTACTGTTCGGCCTGCCCAGCGCTAACTATGCGGCTGTGGCTCTCACCTCGGTAGTGCTGATGTTTGTATTGCCCAATGGCCATGGTGGCAAGCTACTGGACTGGGAGTCTGCATCCACTATCCACTGGGGAGTGCTGCTTTTATTTGCCGGCGGCATCGCCATTGCCAAAGCCTTTGCGGTCACAGGTATCAGCGAGGCGATTGGTGACTCACTGTCTGGGGTCACCAGACTCAGCATTATCGCGATTGTTGCCATCGTGGCTCTCTCTGTAACCTTTCTGACTGAGATAACCAGCAATACGGCTACCACCACCTTGCTAATGCCTATTTTGGCCGCTGCAGCATTGGGCGCTGGCATTGAGCCGGCGCTACTGATGTTGCCTGCGGCACTCTCGGCCAGCTGTGCCTTTATGTTGCCAGTGGCCACGGCGCCCAATGCGATTGTTTTTGGCACGGGAAGAATCAGAGTAGAACAGATGGTAAGGGAGGGGTTTGCCCTAAATTTAATGGGTGCAGCGGCAATCACCGCTGTGGTCTACTTTTGGCTGGCTTAGAGTCTCAGTTATCCAGCAGAATTTTGATATTGCTGGGCTGCAGGGTTTGACTGCCGGCCAGAGATAGCACCAAGGTGGTCAGTTCGTCCCAGATATCGGACTTGCGCTGGCCTTTGATGCCGCGATCAATAGCGCCAGCCTGATGCACCAGCATGCGCAGATGGGCTGGGCTCAGACGCCGCAGAGCACCGCGAAACAGGGGAATACGTTTATCCCAGACGCCGGCCGATTTTAGTGCCGAGTCACTGTGGGCTCCCTGACTGACCTGCTCGCTAGCCTTGGTTAAAATACGTAATTCCCGGGTAATAGCCCAGAGCAGCGGAACTGGCTCTATGCCCTCATTTTGCAGGCCGCGCAGTGACCTGGCAGCGCTCTGGGCATCTCCTGCCAGCACCTTATCAATAAATTCAAACAGGTTGTATCTGGCGCTATCGGCGACTACCGAAGACATACGGCTAGCGTCCACCTTGCCATCCAGTGCCAGAAGTTTAAGCTTTTCTATTTCTTGCACAGCGGCCAGCAGATTGCCCTCAACCCGGTCAGCTAGTATCTGCACTGCCTCTTCATTGGCCTGAATATCGGCCTGTTGCAAGCGCTGCTGAATCCAGCGCGGCAGATGAGTACCGGTCACCGGCCAGACTTGAATATGAGCACCAATAGATTCCAGAGTTTTGATCCATTTGCTGTTTTGTGTGGCGCGCTCAAGCTTGGGTAGCAGAATCAGTAGTAGATTGTCGGGGTTGAGATTGGCGCACATTTCGCACAGGGCCTTGCTGCCCTTATCTCCGGGCTTGCCGTTGGTAATGCGGATTTCTAAAATCTTTTTATCGGCAAACAGCGACAGTGAGTTGGCTTCATTGAGCAGCTGATTCCAGTCGTAATTGCCCTCAACATGGAATAGTTCGCGCTCGGTAAAGCCAGCGGCTCGGGCAGCAGTGCGCACAGTATCTGTAGCTTCCTGTGCCAGTAGAGGCTCATCGCCGCTAATAATATACACCGGCAGCAGCTGCTTTTGCAGATGACTGCTAAGCTGCTCTGGTTTTATTTTCACTGCACAGCCTGGGTAGTTTGATCCTCAGGCTCTGGCGCCGCCTCTGTTGGCAGCAGGCGCAGGCGATTGAGAATCTGGCGCACAATTTCTTCGCGCATATTGTTTTTGACCAGTCGCTCTTCATTATCAGAAGACAGCACGTCCTGCTCATTAAACTCGTAGACTCGCTCTACAGAGGCTGTGGACAAAGGCACCAGCTGCGCGCCATCGGCGCCAACAATCAGAAAGTCGACATCTTCATTGAGCTGATACTCTGCAGCCCGGGCGCTTGGGTTAATGGTGCTGGTGCGCCTGGTACGCCTAAAGTCGACAATCACTACTGAGTAACGAGCATCAGCGGCACTGGCCACAACATCCACGCCATAGAGTTCGAGTGAGCGGGTCAGCTCTCTGATCAGTGCACTGTGAGGATCCTCTGACGACAGGTGCAGGCTGCCCAAATTTTCCGGTACTATCTGGGCATCGCGGAGTTGCCAGCCGCAGGAGGATATCAGCAGCACAATAATGGTTAGCATTATGTTCTTGAGAGTCATAATCAATCCTCTGAATGGGCTCTGGCTAGTTGGCTACTATGTTAACCAACCGCCCCGGAACCACAATAATTTTACGAATAGTAACCCCATCGGTGAATCGCTGCACATTGCTGTCTTCAAGCGCCTGGGTTTCCACCGCCTCTTTGGGGGCATCTGCAGCCACCTGAATTTTACCGCGAACCTTGCCATTGACCTGTACCACCATTTCTATAGAGCTGCGCACCAGTGCTGATTCGTCTAATTTGGGCCAGGATGCATTTGCTACAGCGTCAGTATGGCCAAGCAGGCTCCACAGGCTATGACAGATATGTGGGACAATCGGTGATAGCAGCAAAATGGCGCTGGTCAGTGCCTCATGGCGAACAGCCAGAGTCTGAGGCTCATTATCACTCAGTTTAGCCACTTCATTGAGCAGTTCCATTACCGCTGCAATCGCTGTGTTAAAGGTATTGCGACGACCGTAGTCATCATTAACCTTGGCTATGGTTTCATGAGTTTTGCGGCGCAGGTCTCGCTGGGCCTCGCTATGATTGGCGGTGTCCAGCTGGATATTAAAATCCTCGGCAATATGACTCTGGACCATGGTCCACAGCTTGCGCAGGAATCGGTGAGCACCGGCAACGCCCTCATTGCTCCACTCCAGCGTTTGCTCCGGGGGTGCGGCAAACATAGTAAACAGACGCACGGTATCTGCACCATGTTTATCAATTGCAGTCTGTGGGTCAACGCCATTATTTTTCGACTTTGACATCTTGGTAATGCCGCCGCTGTGGACTATTTCACCAGTGGCAGTTTCGGTGGCTTTAATGGTGCGGCCCTTGTCATCTCGCTCGACACTAACCTCAGAGGGAGCCAGCCACTGCTTGCGGCCATTTCGGTCGGTATAAAAACTTTCGGCCAGGACCATACCTTGACACAGCAGGCTCTTAAAGGGCTCGCTGCTCTCAACCAGCCCCTCATCGCGCAGCAGCTTATGATAGAAGCGCGCGTATAGCAGATGCAGTATGGCATGCTCAATGCCGCCCACATACTGGTCCACTGGCAACCAGTAATTGGCGCGCTTCGGGTCCAGCATGGCGCTGTCTAAGTCGGCACAGGTAAAGCGAGCGTGATACCAGGAGGACTCCATAAAGGTGTCAAAGGTATCGGTCTCATGCTCAACGGCCTGTCCATTGAGCTCGGCTTTTTTCCATTCCAGATCGGCTTTGATTGGCGACTGAATACCATCCATTTCTACATCTGTAGGCAGTAGAACCGGCAGTTTTTCCAGCGGCACCGGAATTTCACCACCCTCAGCCAGGTTGTACATCGGAATCGGAGAGCCCCAGTAGCGCTGGCGGCTGACGCCCCAGTCGCGGAGGCGGTAGTTTGTGGTTACAGAGCCATGATCCACAGCCTCAAGGGCAGCAGCTATGGCATCGAAGGCGGTGGCGAAGTCCATGCCATCGTATTTGCCAGAGTTAACCAGAATACCTTTAGCAACAAAGGCCTCATTTTCAATATCGCAGGGCTCATCGCCTGCGGGCGCAACCACCTGTTTAATCTCTAGCTGATACTTCTTGGCAAATTCAAAGTCGCGCTGATCATGGCCTGGTACAGCCATTACCGCGCCGGAGCCATAGTCCATCAATACATAGTTGCCCACCCAGACAGGCACAGAGTCACCGGTCAATGGATGCACTGCGCTGATGCCCGTGTCCATGCCCAGCTTTTCCATGGTGGCCATCTCTGCTTCAGAGACCTGCTGAGTCTGGCACTGCTGAATAAATGCAGCGAGCTCTGAGTTTGATTCTGCTATTTTCAGGGCAATAGGGTGTTGGGTAGCCAGGGTGAGATAGGTCACTCCCATCAATGTATCTGGCCTGGTGGTGTAGACATCAAAGTTGGAATATTCACCGACGGCAGCGTTTAGATCGAAGGTCATATTGACGCCGCGGCTCTTGCCAATCCAGTTGCGCTGCATGGTCTTGACCTGCTCCGGCCAATGATCCAGATCGTCCAGGTCGTCGAGCAACTGCTCTGCATAGTCGGTGATGCGGATAAACCACTGGGGAATTTCTTTGCGCTCTACCGGGCTGTCACAGCGCCAGCAGCAGCCGTCGATAACCTGCTCGTTAGCCAGCACAGTGGCATCATTGGGGCACCAGTTAACCGCACTGGTTTTTTTATACACCAGACCCTTTTCGTAAAGCTTGGTAAAAAACCACTGTTCCCATTTGTAGTAGCTGGGCTCGCAGGTTGCCAGCTCTCTGGTCCAGTCAATACCAAAACCCAGGGACTGTAACTGAGCCTTCATATAGGCAATATTTTCCTGGGTCCATTTTGCCGGGGCAGTTTTATTCTGAATGGCGGCGTTTTCGGCGGGCAGTCCAAAGGCATCCCAACCCATAGGATGCAGCACGTTTTTGCCCTGCATACGCTGATAGCGAGCGATTACATCGGTAATGGTGTAGTTGCGCACATGACCCATATGCAGCTTGCCGCTGGGGTAGGGGAACATGGCCAGACAGTAGAATTTCTCTTTGTCGGGGTCTTCACTGACCTCAAATGTCTGGTTGAGGGTCCAATATTCTTGCGCATCCCGCTCTATGCTGGCGGGATCGTAATGCTGTTCGATGGTCATGAAGATTCACTGCTTTTAGGGTTTACACAATAGCCGTGAATTATAGGGGAAGTAGAGCCACTCTAACAGCAGTTAGAGTGGCCTTGGCAGCCTATTTGGTTTAGCTGGCCTGACGTTCGGGAATGCCCAGTTCTTCGAGCTTGGCAGCCATATCTTCTGCTGAGGTCTCAGCATTGATCTCGCGGTCAATAAACAGAATCTTGCCGTCTTTGCCAATATAAAACGTATGGCGTTTTGGTATGCCGTAAAAAGCTAACACATCGAAGGCCTCGGCAACTTCCTTGCTGGGGTCGCTCAGCAGTGGGAAATCGGCCTCATTTTCCTCAGCAAAGGCCTGGTTGTCTTCCAGAGCATCGACGCTGGCCATAAAATAGGTGACATCCAGACGTTTCAGCAGGTGACCATTTTGGGCCAGAGACTTGCACTCAATGGTGCAGCCGCTGGTAAAGGCCTTGGGATACCAGGCGATAACAATTGCCTGCTTATCATGGAATTGTTCGAGGCTGTAGGTTTTGCCGTCGGTTGCCTGCAGCGAGAACTCAGGTGCCTGGTCGCCAACTTCCAGAGCACTGGCGCTTACAGGTAGCAGTAAGCCCAGCGAAAGTAAAATTGTACTCAGTATAGTTTTTGTTGAAGTCATCTTGGTTTCTCCTTTTAATTTTTATTGCGTCTTCTATAGATGATCAGGCCGCCACAAATCAGTGCTGCGACAATCACAATGGGCCAACTACCCAGCTGGGTAAATACTGTTTGCCCAGTTCTTGGTTTAATAGTGCCGCTTAACTCTGAGGCGGTAAACTGATCGAGTTGCTGAGTCACATCACCGCGATAATCGACCAGCGCTGTAACGCCGTTATTGGTTCCGCGCATTAGCGGTTTGGCATTTTCTATGGCCCGCATACGCGCCATTTGCATATGTTGTTGGGGTGCCATTGAGCGCCCGAACCATGCGTCATTACTGACAGTTAAAATCATGGTCGCGGTTGCCGCCGTGCTGGCTACTAAATTTGGATAGGCAATTTCGTAGCAGATAGCAGTGGCAATTTTCTCCCCTTTGGCAGTCAGTAACGGCTGCCCGGCGGCGCCCAGTGAAAATGATGACATGGGCAGATCAAAAAACCGGTTAACGCCCCGCAGCAGTCCCTCCAGTGGTACATATTCGCCAAATGGGACCAGTCTTGTTTTGTCATACTGACCCCTGGAGTCGCCAAGCGCCAGCATTGAGTTGTAGTAGCGGCGGTTGACTGCATCCTGTGTGGGTATACCGGTTAACAACGCTGTTTGGTTCACTTTTGCCCTGGCATCAACCTCTAATAGATAATCCATCACTTGCCTTGGCAGTGCCGGAATTGCGCCCTCTGGCCAGATAATAATATCCGCACCCCAATAAGGCCCTGTCTGGGCAACCAGGCGGTCCAAAATACCGTCCTGCTCGACCAGAGACCATCTATCTTCCTGCTCTACATTAGGCTGTATCAGTACCACAGACAGCGCAGCCCCGGTGGGCTGAGTCCAGTCAATTCTCTGCAGGCCATAGCCAGCAATGGTTATGGCCACCACCAGGCAGCCGGCAACCATAACGCTCTGTCGTCGCTGGCCCCTCAGCAGTAGCTGGGTAATAACTGCCGCTGCCAACGCAGTGAAATAGCTTAGTAGCAGCACACCGCCTATGGGCGCCCAGCCATTGAGCCAGGTATCGGTATGACTGTATCCGGCATAGAGCCAGGGAAAGCCGGTCAATAGCCAGCCGCGCAACCATTCACTGAGTACCCAGAGGGCGGGCAGGCCTAACATCAGAGAGCCCGGAGACTGGGGCATTAGGGCACTGAGGGCAAAGGGGGCGGCGAATACCAGAGCCAGAAACAGGCAGAACAGACTGGTGCCAATCAAAGCCAGAGGCGCGGCGATATATCCATGGTCATGAATGCTGACATAGACCCAGCTAACGCCGGCAAAAAACAAACCAAAGCCGAAAATACTGGCCTTGATAAAGGCCTGCACTGGCGTTTGATTCTGCAGTGTCCAGAACAACACTGCAATGCTGATAATAGCTATGGGCCAGATTGAGAGCGGCGCCAAAGCCAGGGGCAAGAGTGCGCCTGAGGCAAACAGTGCCAGAAAGTTTTGTCCTCGGCTCAGGCCTGTCATTAGGGGGTGATCACGGGGAGGTTTTGCTGACTTCGAGTATATTGACCTTGCGGTTATCGCCATCAAGCACTTTAAAGCTAAAGTTTTCAATGCTGACGGACTCGCCTATTTTTGGCAGGTGCCCAAAAGCATGGACCACCAGGCCGCCGACGGTATCAAACTCGTCGTCAGAAAAGCCAATATCAAAGAATTCATTAAAATCGTCGATTTCGGTAATAGCTGCGACGCTGTATAGGTTGTCACCTAAGTTGCGAATTTGTTCGGCTTCGTGCTCATCGGTTTCATCTTCAATTTCACCGACAATCTCTTCCAGCACATCCTCAATAGTCAGCAGGCCAGATACCCCGCCATATTCATCGACCACAATGGCCATATGGTAGCGTTGCTCGCGGAATTCCTGCAGCAGTATATTAAGGCGCTTGCTCTCCGGGATAATAGTGGCTGGACGCAGCAGGCTTTTGAGGTCGAAGGACTCTTTGCCCAGCAGCACCAGGGGCAGTAGCTCCTTGGCCAACAGAATGCCCAGAATATCATCGGATGATTCACCCACCACAGGGAAGCGCGAGTGCTGAGACTGAATAACCAGCTCTAATATCTGCTCGAGACTAAAGTCCTCTTCAATGACTTTCATCTGTGATCTGGGAATCATAATTTCCCGAGCCTGCAGGTCGGAGACCTTTAAAGCCCCCTCCATAATTTGCAGGGCACTGGCATCAATAATCGACTCGTTTTCGGCGTTGCGCAGCATATCTGCAACTTCATCGCTGTTGCTAGGGCTGCCGGAGAACGCCTTGCCGATTTTTTTCAGCAGTGAGTTGTCCTGATTATTATTGGATGTTTCGTCATTCATTATTATTGTTCACTGCTGTCTGAAAAGGAGTAGGGCGCGGGAAAACCCAGCCCCAGTAAAATATCGGTTTCTAGGGTTTCCATGACTTCGGCATCCCGGTCGCCAACATGGTCATAACCTAGTAAATGTAGTACACCATGTACGCACATGTGAGCCCAGTGGGCTTCCAGAGGCTTATTTTGTTCGGCGGCTTCACGCACAACCACCGGGGCACAAATAACCAGATCCCCCAGCATTGGCAATGGCTCGGGGGTAACCGCATCAAAGGGAAAGGAAAGGATATTAGTAGAGCCGGCTCTGCCGCGATACTGCTGATTGAGTGTCGCGCTCTCTCGTTCATCGACAATTCTCACACTGAGCTCGGCATTGTCTCGCTCGTCGCGAAGCGCTGCACTGGCCCAGCGCTGCATACTGTCTTCCTCAGGCGCTTCCTCGGATGGGCAGGCCATCTGAATATCCAGCGAAATAGCCATGGGGTTACTGCTCAGCGCCTTTTTCATACAGATCGTAGGCATCTACTACGCTCTGAACTATTGGGTGACGCACCACATCCCGTGATTCGAAGTGGGTAAAGCTGATCTCCTCTACATGCTGAAGCACTTCACAGGCATGTACCAGCCCGGAGCTAACACCGCGAGGCAGGTCAATCTGCGACATATCGCCGGTAATAACAGCGGTAGACCCAAAGCCAATACGTGTCAGAAACATCTTCATCTGCTCTCGAGTGGTGTTTTGACTCTCATCGAGAATAATATAGGCACCATTGAGGGTTCGGCCACGCATGTAGGCCAGTGGAGCAATTTCAATAACATTGCGCTCCTGCAATTTGGCAACGGTTTCGAAACCCAGCATCTCGTGCAATGCATCGTAAAGTGGGCGCAGGTAGGGGTCTACTTTCTGAGCCAGGTCACCGGGCAGAAAACCCAGTCGCTCGCCAGCCTCAACCGCAGGCCTCACCAGTAAAATACGTTCAACTTCGTCGCGCAGCAGTGCCTCCACGGCACAGGCAACCGCCAGATAGGTCTTGCCGGTGCCGGCAGGGCCTATACCAAAATTAATATCATGGGTTTGAACCGAGCGCACATAGCGCTGTTGGTTGAGTCCCCGGGGTTTGATATTGCCTTTTTTGGTGCGTATCACCGAAAAATTTTCAACGTTGTCGGTGGCTTGCAGATTGCTGGCAGTTTGAGTCATAGGCGTCTCTCTCTCCTGTTGGCGAAGATGCAGGTGAACTTCCTCAGGCGATAGCTCCGAGTAATGGGCGGTCTCCTGATATAGGTTATAAATAATGTCGGCGGCACTCTGGGATGCTTGAGTGTCTCCGTAGACAGCAAAAAAATTATCTCGCGAGCGAATCTCAACATTTAACCGCTGTTCGATTAGGCGAAGATTTTCATCAAATTGACCGCAGAGTGAGGCGAGACGACGGGCGTCGTTGGGCTCGAGAGTAATGCTGTAGGCTGATGGCTGAGTATCCAATCGTTTCAATAGTCGCTATATAGCCTTTTAGAAGTAGTCATATTTGTAGCATAGCGCGAACTCAAGACGAGCGTAAACTTTTTTTATGATACAAAAAGCATAAAAACAGGTGCTGTTATACGCAGAATCAGGCGCAAATAAGGTTGCCACGCAGGCTGTTTGGCAGGGCCTCGGTTATCTCGGCCTCGGCAAACTGGCCGATCAGGCTGTGATCGTCGCAGCGGAAGTTAACCACGCGGTTGTTCTCAGTGCGGCCCTGGAGCTGCCCGGGGTCCTTTTTGCTGATCCCGATGATCAGCAGTCTTTCAGTAGTGCCCACCATACGGCGGCCAATTTCGGCGGCATTCTGGCTGATGCGATCCTGGAGGATCTTCAGTCGCTGCTTTTTGATCTCTTCACTGGTGTTATCGGCCAAATCTGCAGCGGGGGTGCCGGGGCGGGCGCTGTAAATAAAGCTGAATGAGGTGTCAAAGCCAATTTCTTCAATCAGTTTCATGGTCGCAGCGAAGTCATCTTCGGTTTCACCGGGAAATCCGATAATAAAGTCGGAAGAAATGCTGATATCCGGGCGCAGAGCGCGCAGGCGACGAATTTTTGATTTGTACTCAATTGCCGTATGGCCGCGCTTCATGGCCATAAGAATGCGGTCTGAACCGCTCTGCACCGGCAGATGCAGGTGGCTAACCAGCTCTGGTACCCGGCCATAGACTTCAATCAGGGCATCGGAAAACTCCACCGGGTGGCTGGTGGTATAGCGAATACGATCAATCCCTGCAATATCTGCCACATAGGGAATCAGTTCGGCAAAGTCGCAGATAGAGCCATCGGGCATATCACCGCGGTAGGCATTGACGTTCTGACCGAGTAGATTCACCTCGCGAACTCCCTGTGCGGCAAGTTCGGCAATTTCTGCCAGTACATCGGGCATGGGCCGGCTAACTTCTTCCCCTCTGGTGTAGGGCACTACGCAGAAGGTGCAGTATTTAGAGCAGCCTTCCATAATTGATACAAAGGCACTGGCGCCATCGGCCTCTGGTGTGGGCAGGCGGTCAAACTTCTCAATCTCCGGAAAGCTGATATCCACAACAACTGTGCCATCAGTTTTGCGAGTCTCCATCATTTCTGGCAGACGGTGCAATGTCTGGGGCCCGAAAATCACATCCACAAAGGGTGCGCGCTTGGCAATAGCCTCGCCCTCCTGACTGGCTACACAGCCGCCAACGCCGATCATCAGGTCTGGGTTAGCCTCTTTAAGATGTTTCCAGCGCCCCAACTGGTGAAAGACCTTTTCCTGGGCCTTTTCGCGGATGGAGCAGGTATTGAGCAAAATAACGTCGGCATCGGCGGCATTGTCTGTAGCTACCATATCGTGGCTTTCGCCAAGTAAATCCTGCATGCGTGCAGAATCATACTCATTCATCTGGCAGCCATGAGTGACGATATGCAGTTTTTTAACCGTTTTTGCAGTCATTAAATTGGTTATTCTTTGATCAATTGCTGAGGGCAGGCATTATAGCGGTGCGGCGCTGATTCGCAACATTTAAACGGTGTTCTGAAACCCCGTTATGGTATGATGCCGCGGCCAAATTAACAGTCTATTGTGAAGAATATTGATGACCAGCGAGCCTATCTACCGGATTACTTTTTTCAATCAGGGTCAGGTCTACGAGATCTATGCCCGGCATGTGTTTCAGAGCGATCTCTGGGGCTTTCTCGAGGTTGAAGAATTTATCTTCGGCGAGCGCTCACAGATGATTGTTGACCCCGCAGAAGAGAAGCTTAAAAACGAGTTCTCTGACATCAAGCGCAGCTTTATTCCCATGCAGTCGGTAGTGCGCATTGATGAGGTTGAAAAAGAGGGCACCTGTAAGATTACAGATGCCCCATCAGGCGGCAATGTCAGTGCATTTCCCTTTCCCAATATGGCCGGTGGCAAACCTTCGAAGGACTAGGGTTTTCTCAGCGTAATTATTTTCGCTCGAATTCAGGCAAGTTCATTGGCTGGCGGGGGTTTTAAAGTATTTTAAGCTGAGTCAAAAGAACCCTAATCTGCGCTGTAATAAAGCCTAAACAATGTAAGACTAATGTCCGACTGTGGTAAGGTTTCGGTTGAGATTTTTGTTGGCACTGGGCGGGACCTGCTGTGCTGTTCACCAGAGGTTGTAAATGACGCAGAATACATTGGAGTTGCTACCCTACGAGTTTGCTCGCCTCAATCGAGTACTACTGCAGAGCGACCAGGGAAATCTGCTATTGGCGCCCGACGCGCCGGACTGGGCGGTGGCCGAGGTCAGCCGTGCAGCTGGCGGCAATCTCTCTGTCAGCTCGGTGGCTGACGAAGAATTCGATGCGGTGCTCAGCCAGCTTTATGCTGGCAAGCAGGGCTCCTCTGAGTCAGTGATGGAAGATATTAAAGATTTTGTTGATCTCGAGTCTGCGGCGGCAGAATTAGAAGAGGTTGGCGACCTTTTGGATGCAGAGAATGATGCGCCCATAGTGCGCCTGCTCAACGCCATTCTGGCCGAGTCGCTAAAAGAAAACGCCTCTGATATCCATATTGAACCCTATGAAAAAGAAGCGCTGGTGCGCTTTCGGCTCGATGGCGTGCTGAGAACCGTGCTCAGCCCCTCAATCCAGATTGCGCCGCTGCTTATCTCTCGAATCAAGGTGATGTCCAAGCTGGATATTGCCGAGCGACGCCTGCCTCAGGATGGCCGTATGACTGTGCGCCTGGGTGGGCGAAGCATTGATTTGCGAATTTCTACCATGCCCTCCAGCCACGGTGAGCGAGTGGTGATGCGACTGCTGGACAAAGATGCCGGCAAACTACAGACAGATGATCTGGGTATGGCCGCAAGCACTAGACAGGAGCTCGAAGAGCTGGTGTCCCGACCCCATGGCATTATTCTGGTCACCGGCCCCACAGGCTCCGGTAAAACCACCACATTGTATGCGGCACTGCAGCAGATGGACCGTCAGGAGCGCAATATTATGACGGTCGAAGACCCGGTGGAATATGACCTGCCCGGCATTAGCCAGACGCAGATTAATCTTCGTGCGGGTATGACCTTCGCCCGTGGTCTGAGAGCAATTCTGCGCCAGGACCCAGATGTTATTCTGATCGGTGAGATTCGCGATGGTGAAACCGCGGAAATTGCCACCCAGGCCAGTTTGACTGGCCACCTGGTGCTATCGACGCTGCACACCAATACAGCGGCCGGTGCCATAACCAGGCTGCAGGATTTAGGGGTCGATAGCTTCCTGCTGGCCTCCACTGTGCGCGGTATTCTATCCCAGCGGCTAATGCGCAAATTATGTGGTCACTGTCGTCAGGAAGTGCAGGCCGATGAGTTTAATCGCGGTCTGTTAAAGCTTGAACCCGGCGCTAGTATTTTCCAGTCCAAGGGCTGCGCTGAGTGCAACAATACTGGTTTTGCTGGCCGTCAGGCGATGTTTGAACTGGTCACTGTGGATGCGCCACTGCAATCTTTAATTCATGAAAATGCCGGTGAAATCGAGTTTGAAGAGTCTATTCGCCAGCGTGTTCCCAGCATTCGTGATGCCGGCTTCGATCTGGTGCGCCAGGGCGTTACCACTGTCGAAGAAGTGCTTCGCGTCACCAGCGTCTAACTGCTATGCCAGCCTTTGATTACTCCGCCTACAACGCTGACGGCAAACTGGTCGATGGTGTGGTCAGTGCTGATTCTGAGCGCCATGCGCGGCGTCTGTTAAAAGATAAAAATCTGCTGCCATCGACACTGTCTGAGGTTAGTCAAACTGCCAGCTCCAGCATCCGCCGTGGCCGAGAGGCGCGGGTTAATAACTTTGATCTGTCCCTGCTGTTGCAGCAGCAGGCGATTCTGATTCAGTCGGGCCTGCCCCTGGAAGATGCCCTGCGCATGACTATTGAGCAGGCGGAAACTGAAAAACAGCGGCGCATGGTTGAGAGCTGGCGCAGCGAGATTATTGAGGGCCGGAGCTTTTCTGAGGCTCTGCGTCGCTCGCCCTACAAAATCCCACCAGCCGTGATTGCCGGCATTGGTGTAGGCGAGGAGAGCGGGCATCTCGATCGCGTTATGATGCGCCTGGCTGAGGACCTTGAGACCAGTGCGGAAAACCGCAAAACTGTCACCAGAGCGCTGATCTACCCCGCCACACTGGTAGGTACCTCGATTATTGTTGTGGCGATTATGATGGTCTGGGTGGTGCCCAAAATCACCGCTATCTTCACTAGCTCCAACAGAGAGCTGCCCTGGATCACTCAACTGGTGATTGGTCTTAGTGAATTTACCCAACAATTCGGGCTCTATCTGCTCGCGGCCATTATTATTGGTCTTTTTGCCTTTGCCCGACTGATGCGCGACCCGATTCGCCGTCAGCGCTGGCACGAGATGATTTTAAATATGCCCGGGCTGGGGCACTGGACGCGTATGGCAAATATTGCTGACTGGTCGCGGAGTCTGGGGGTGTTACTTAACAATGGCGTGCCTGCGCTTGCCGCCCTGAAGATATCGTCTGCGGTGGTGAATAACCTGTATCTGCGCAGCAAAATGGAAGCGGTGACTGAAAGTATGCGCCGCGGTAGCAGCCTGCAAAAAGCGCTTGAAGAACAGCAGGTGGGCAGTGGCTTTCTGATTCATATGGTGGGCAGCGGTGAGGCCTCCAGTGAACTGGACAAGATGTTGATGCGGGTAGCAGATTACTACTCGCTGAGGTTAGCCAATGCCATCGAGGTATTTTTAAAGCTGATCAATCCAATATTGATTATTTTTATGGGAATGATAATCCTGTCTGTGGTTGCAGCGGTCATGCTTCCCATTATGGATATGAACAATATGGTCTAGTCTGCAGTAGGTTAAATACTCCCGCAGACAAGGCAAACAGATAGATAACATTAGGTAGAAAAAATGACGAATAGCAAAAAACACAGAGGTTTTACCCTGATTGAAATGATGGTTGTGGTGGTGGTGATTGCATTGCTGGGAGCCATGATAGGGCCCACTCTGTTTAGCAAGGTTCAGCAGGCGGAAGAGACCCGAGTGGCTCAGGATATCAGAGTCATAGAGAGTGCACTCAAATTTTACCGTCTGGATAACTACCGCTATCCCACTCAGTCGCAGGGTCTGGAGTCTCTGGTGAAACCCCCAGCGACGGGCGCTGATAAGTGGAATGGTCCCTACCTGGAGAAGCTGCCAGAAGATCCCTGGGGTGTTGCCTACAGCTACCAAAACCCAGGTACCCACGGCAAAGAGGTGGAGGTCTTTACCCTCGGCGTGGACGGCCAGCAGGGTGGTGAAGGTTCCAATAAAGACTGGGGAAACTGGAATATAAAGTGAGTAATCACTCCCACTTAAAAACCTATTTTACATGAGTATGGTTGCCGGCAAGCGCCAACAGGGTTTTACCCTTATCGAACTTTCTGTAGTGGTTATGATTGTAGCCACCATGGCCGCTATGAGTGTATTGGCTATTAATCAGGCTTTTGGTCGTCGCTATTCCAGCGAGGCCGACAAACTGCATATCTGGCTGCAGCAGCTGGCTGAATACTCCGCTCTGCGGGGCGCTGCCTATGGTGTGGTCACCGAGACCCCAGAGCTGACCGATCTCACTCAACTGCGGGCTGTTATCTACTACCGCAAACGCTGGGTAGCTGTGACAGTGCCTCAGCCATTTGAGCTTTCCGATGATGCCCAGATAGACTGGATGGTGCAGCTGGATGAAGTTGATCCACTGCTGCCCCAGGAGGAGCAACAGGGCAGAGATCTGGTGGGGCTTGGGACAGTGGATGCCGAACCGGAAGAATTACTGCTCCCCGAAATGGCTTTTCTGCCAGATGGTTATATTGAGCCCGAGGGAAAAATGCGCCTCAGCTTTAGCTCCAATGACGTCGAATTTAACTATTACTGGGGAGAAGCGGGGACCGGGGTGGTGTTGGAGCGGTTGCAGCCATGAGTAGGTACGGGAGAGCAAAATCAGTCTCCGGATTTACTCTGATCGAGGTTGCGGTCGCACTGGCTATATTGAGCTGGGTGCTGGGCAGCACATTGTATGTGGTGCAGCAGTATGCCGATGAGCGGCTAAAATTGCGCCAGGGGTTTTTCGCCACTCAGGTCTCCTGGAACCGCTTGCTGGAGCGCTATCAGGACTCCCAAGGCTGGGTGCCGACCACAGATCGCAGCACTAGACAAACTAGGGGTGTCGAGGATCAAATCGACCAATCATGGCGCTGGCAGATGGAAATCAAGTCGGCTATGGGCGAGGACCTGTACCGCTACGAGGTCAAAGCTGGGCCTGAGAAAAGTGACAGATTTTCTGGCGTTCTGGCGCTCTATCTTGTGGGTAAGCCGGGTTCATGAATAGGCGTCACCAGAGCGGTTTTACCCTGATTGAAACTGTGGTGGCAATGCTGCTGCTGGCGCTGATGTCGGTGCTTTCCTATCAGGCTGTCGAAGCTGTGTTGGGGACCAATGAGCGCAGTCGTCAGGGTCTGGCTGAAGAGGCCAGATTGCAGCGGGCCTGGCAAATTATTGGTCGGGATATTATGCATCTGCGGGCGCGTCCCTTTGTGGATGGTCTGGGTATGCGCGAGCCAGCCTATGTGACGGATAAAAGTGAATTTGGTGTTCGCTTTAGCCGCGGTGGCGGACCTATGGTGAAGTCCAACCCCAGCGGACTGCGTCGGGTCGAGTATATTATTAATCGCGAGCAGCAGCTGCAGCGCAAGTCCTGGGCCATAACCCAGTCGCCTCGCCTATCTGAGGGAAGCACATTAATCCTGATGGACAATGTGGACGAGGTTGTTTTTGAGCATCTCAGCAAGGATTTTTTCTATGGCCCCGATTGGCCGCCAATCAATGAAACTCACAGTCTGCGCAGTCTACCGAAAATGATTCGGGTAACCATAACTATCGATGGCCTGGGCGAGAGTTCGCGTCTATTTCCCGGCGTGGTGGCCCAATGAGTAAGTCCCGGAGCGAGCAGCCTTTTAGGCACCAGACCGGCGTGGCTCTTTTGGCTGCGCTTATTTTGATGCTAGCCCTGGTTATCACCATGGGAAATATTTTTTATCGCCATCAGATTGATGTCTCTCAGGCCACTGGCTCCCGACATACAGATCAAGCCATTCTTTTGGCTATCAGTGGAGAAAACTGGGCTCGGCAACTGCTGAGTGATAGCAGTGACGATCGCGGCGTAGACCACTTCAATGAGGACTGGGCCCAGGCTATGCCAATTTTACCGGTTGAAGGCGGCACTCTGACGGGCTGTCTATCCGACCTGCAGGGGCGAATAAACCTCAATAACTTTAGTGGTTATACCAGCCAATCCCTTAAAGCAGAGATGGGTGCCGATACCATTGGCTATGCCAAGGTTTGGGAAGCGCTGTTAGTATCCCAAGAGCTTGCAGCAGATCCATCGCGGTCGGCGACCATTATCGACTGGTTGGATGCAGACTCGGAAATGATTAATAGCTGGGGCGCAGAGCAGATTGATTACGACGGTTATACACCGCAGCGAGTCCCAGCCAACAGCCTGATTACCGATATTACAGAGCTGGCGGCCATAGGTAGTTTTCAGGTGGCAGAGGTGCAGCGGCTAATGCCCTGGCTAAGTGCTCTGCCGGGCGTTACGCCCATCAATATCAATACTGCTTCTAGTCAGCTGCTGGCAGCGCTGGGAGGCAGCATGGGACTCGAGTTTGAGCAGATGGTCAGCGAGCAACGACCCTTTAATTCCCTGGAAGAGTTTCACAATTTAATCGCCGAGCGCACTCAGCTGGCGCTACCCCTGGTCAAAACCCGCTGGCCAGCAGCGGTGATTGGGGTGAATTCCAATTACTTTGAGCTTTATTTAGAGGTGACATTGGGGGAGGCACGCATCGAAGTAAAAAGTATAATGGACAGAGCCGGGCTCCAGGAGCCAGTGATACTGTCCCGGGAAATTACCATGGTACCTGCGAGGTTGCCTAAGCCGGCTTCCTCAGCGCTGGAAGAACTGTTTGATAACAGCTCTGACCAGGAGCCGAGTGACAACCCAGATGAAGACCAGTCTATGGAGACTAACAACGTGCAATCAGCCTGTACAATGATTGGGGAAGCCTACTGATGAATCTGTCAGTTGATCATATCCACAGTCTAGACCGCCGGATTACCAATCAAGGCGATGCGTTTGGCTCTGTTGATGACCTCAGTGCCACCTCTATGCAGCTGTGGGTGCCCACTGAGCGCATTGGTTTTCATCAGCTGGATATACCCACGGCTCCCGAACGCAAGTGGCCCCAGCTAATACCCTGGTTGCTGGAAGATCGCATATTGCAACCCGTTGAAGAGATGCACTTTGTTATCTCCGGGCGCACTGATAATAACCAGCTGCAAGTATTGGCGGTTAGTCGCGAAGATATGCAGCACTGGTGTCGGGTAGCCAAAAATTCTGCGGTGGCAGCCAGCAGCATGGTGCCCGATTATTTGGCGCTTGCCTGGGAGGCCGGGCGCATCAATGTAGGCTGGAGAGAAGGCACAATTCTGGTGCGCAGCGGTGCCGATCAGGGTTTTGCCGCCAGTCCGGAAATTGCCTGGGTAATGATTGACCGGCTGATGCAGAGCGCTGAGGTTGCCCCCAGATTATCTATTTCCATACCAGATCAGAGCATGGTGCCCGAACATCTGGTGGAATCCGCGGATATCAATGATGCCAGTATTGACTGGGAGTTTGCCGATTTTCCCCCAACACCGAATTTATTACAGGGAGAATTCAAGCCCAGCAGTATCAGAGCCAGTCGGACTAACTGGCTGCCCGCAACAGGGCTGGCGGTGTTGGTTCTGGTATTACTGTTCGCGTATCTGCAGATTTCCAATAACTTGCTGGGCAAACAGGTGCAGCAGCTAGAGCAACAGCTGGTCTCTGGCTCCTCAAAGCTATTTGGCACCGGCAATATCAAAGCGGCAGAGGCCAGAGGCCTGGCCGAGCAGCGACTGAGCTATCTATTTAAGCAGCAGCAGAGCCTGCGCACTGGCGCCGTCGCCGGGTTAATTGCACTGGACAGTCTAATGACCGCCTGTGACTGTAATCTGATTGGCCTGACAGCAGAGGCAGATAAGTTATCGCTGGTGATTGATAATGGCAGCAAACTAAAGGCCAAAGCACTGAATATCCCGGGTTACCAAACCTCGATTACTCAGCAGCCCAACAGGGGAGCAGACTCTATTGTGCTGACCCTTACCCCTAGCTCAGGGGGTGGTCAATGAAAACACTGCTCACTAATTTGCAGGATAAATTTGCCGATCTGCAAGAGCGGGAAAGGCTATTTGTCTGTGCCGGAGCGGCTCTGCTTTTAATGGCTCTGCTGTATATTACATTATTGCCTCAGCTGGACAGAAATAGCGATTTAGCCGGCCAGCAGAAACAATTGCAGGCAGATATGCTGTGGCTGCAACAGCAGCAGGCGGTGGTTTCCCGGCTTACCAATAGCTGTTCAGCTTCCAGAGCGTCAGCAGAACCCGCTAAGGACCTGTTGACCCGACTGATTCGCCGCAATCAACTGAGGTTGAAGAATTTGCGCGAGGTCGGTGATGGGGTGGTACTGAGCCTTACCTCCAGTGATGCCAATCGAGTGGTGCGCATAGCGCACCAGATTGCCTGTCGGGGCTTTGTGGTGGACAGCATTCAGGTGACTGGGTCGGCCACGGAAACCAATCTGTGGGATGCGACTCTGGAGGTCAGTTATGTCAATTAGCCGCAAGCTACTCGATCGCCCCTCCAGTGAACTGGCACCTCTCGCCCTGTTGCTTGTACTGCTGGTTGCCTCTATCTATCTGGCGGTCTCAATAGCACTGCAATTTATCTCCTCTGGTGATCGGGAGTTCAGAGAAATCTCCCGGCCAGCCTCGGCAAAAGTGCTCTACTGGAACTGGTTTAGCAGCGACTCGGTGGTTGACGAGACCAGCCTTGCACAAAAACATGGCGAGTTGCCAGAGGCCAATATTAACGCTCTACTTCTGGGTGTGATGATGGCTGGCGAGGATTCTCTGGCCACATTAAAGTTTAATGGCAAGCCAGAGGCGGTTTATCGTATTGACGATGACCTTGGTTCCGGCTTCCGTTTGGTGGATATAGAGACCTTTAGAATTGTGGTGCGCAAGAATGGCGTTACCCAGCAAGTTGTAATGAAAAAACCTGAGGTAATTATTGAAACTGAGCAGGTATCGCCAGCGGAAACCTCCAGCGAACCCCAGGAGGGCTTTGCCCTGGCCAATATGTTTGGTGCTGTCCCGGTGATGGCGGGCAGTGGTTCTGGGCTTAAATTAAATAATCTCTCAGCAGAGTTAACATCTATAGCCGATCTGCAAGAGGGCGATATAGTTGTTCAGGTAGATGGCAAGTCGGTGCAGGAGTTAATGGCCAATCCAGCCCAATGGGTCAGCTACAGTAACAGCAACAGCCTGCCAGTCACGATTATGCGGCAGGGTCAGGAAGAAACCATTTACGTCAATGCTGCCAGCCTGTCAGCGAAAATATTACCGAATCTTGGATTAACCCGATAAAATGAAAACGACAATAACTAAGCGGACAAACATTATGGCAGCTGGTTCTCAGCGTACAGGGCGCAGTCTTATTGCATGGTTAGGCTCCCTGATTTTTATCCTCTGCCTAATCGCAGATGCGAGTGCCGACGACCAGGTACGTATTAACTTTCGCGATGCAGATATTCGCAGCGTGATTGAGAGCGTTGCTGAGATCACTGGCAAGTCCTTTGTGCTCGACCCTCGCGTCAAAGGCAAGGTGACCATTATTGCACCAGAGCCTATAGATTCATCGCTGCTGTATCCGGCTGTACTCTCTGCTATTCAGGTGCAGGGGTTTCAGGCCATTGAAGACGGTGCTGTAATACGTGTTGTGCCCTTTAATCAGGCGTTTAATTTTGCCGGTGGTAGCGGCAATAACCAGCTGACAACAGAGGTGCTAAAGATCAAATATGTGCAGGCCGCAACTATGGTGCCAGTGCTCAAGCCGATGATGAGCAGTGGTGCGCGACTGCAGGCCTTTAGTCAAAGCAACTATTTGGTAATCTCTGATATTCGCACCAATGTCGAGCAGGTCAAGCGGCTGATTGCGGAGATGGATGACCCGGATCAGAGTGCCGTTGAGGTAATCAATCTGGAGTATATTTCGGCTGCTGAAGCTGTACATATTGCCGGTCAGTTAAAACAGTTACAGAAACAGGATCTGTCGCTGGTTGAAGATGGTTTAAATAATCGCGTGATTGTTAGCGGCCCAAGCATTGCTCGAACCTCCTTTAAGACCATGCTCAAATCTCTGGATCTGCCCTCGACCAAAAAAGGTAGTGTTGAGGTGATTTATCTGGATTACTCCCGCGCTTCAGAAATGAAGCCCATAGTCGAAGGCATGTTGCAGTCCGATATCTTTTTGCGTTTGGCCGGTGAAGCTGGCTCCAAAGATAAGGCTAAGACCGCCTATAAAATTGAAATTGACGAGTTGAATAATGCACTGGTTGTGGCTGCGCCCTCTGCGGTAATTCGAGAGATTAAAAATGTGGTCAGCAAACTCGATCTGTCCAGGCCCCAGGTCTTAATCGAGGCTGTGATTGCCGAGCTGTCAGAGTCCCAGGCAAAAACCCTGAGCACTGAACTGGCCTATGCCAGCAAACGCCGCGGCGGCTATCTGACTAATTTCGATCAGCTGCTCAGCTCTCTGCTGGGAGTGGGTATTAATGGCGAAGTAGACTCCAACACATTGGCAGCCGCGGTTGGCAGCCTGCCGCAGTCTGCACTGGGAGTGGCTGGCGACTTTGACCAGGAGACCGGCAAAGGTATGGGCATCCTGATCCAGGCGCTAAAAACCGATGGTGCAACTAATATTCTCTCTACACCCTCGGTTGTGACCCTTGATAATGAAGAGGCCACTTTGACAGTGGGTGAAGAGGTGCCATTTGTCACCGGCAGCTTCTCCAGCATTAGTAACAACACGTCCAGTGGCAACCCATTTACTACGGTAAACCGGGAAGAAGTGGGCGTGATGCTGAAGGTCAAGCCGCAGATCAGCAAGGGCAACGGTGTGCGCTTGGAGATTGAACAGGAGTCTTCCAAAGTTAAGAGCGGCGAGCCCGGATTGCAGACTACCTCCAAAAGCACCATGCAGACCAATGTGATGATTCAGGATGGCGAACTGCTGGTTTTGGGGGGGTTGATTGAAGACCAGACGTCCGACAATGCCTCAAAGGTGCCGTTGCTGGGAGATATCCCCCTGCTGGGTCGACTGTTCCGCTCCTCGGTTAAAGGGGACACCAAGAAGGTGTTGATGATGTTTATCCGACCGACCATTATTCGCACTGCGGCAGATGCTCGCAAGCTATCCAAAAATAAGTTTGAGCACCTGATCACCAGAGATTTAAATGGCGAGAAAGAAGGCCCCCTGACCAGGCAGCTGGAAGAATTTTTACAGGGTCAAGAGGCAGAACAGTCAACAGAGTAATCATGCGCTATGAGTATTTATCTCAAGCATTTTGGCCTTGTCCGGGAACCCTTCTCGATTGTCCCCGATCCCGGCTTTCTCTACCCCAGTAACCACCACCGCCAGGCGGTTGCCCATCTAAAGTATGGTCTGGATCGGGAGGGCGGTTTTATTCTGCTGACCGGGGAAGTGGGTACCGGCAAAACCATATTGACCCGCACCATGCTAAAGCGCCTGCCAGCCCATGTGCGGGTGGCCTATGTGCTCAACAGTAAACTTGAGGTCAGCGATGCGCTAGCCAGTATCTGTGACGAGCTATCTATAGAACTGCCCAGTAGCAGTGGCCTGTCATTTACAAAAATCTGCACCGATGCACTCAACCAGGATTTACTGCAGGCCCATGCCCAGGGCAAGAAAACACTCATTGTTATTGAAGAGGCGCAAAACCTGACTGCCGAGGTTTTGGAGACATTACGGCTGTTGAGCAATCTGGAAACCCATACCCACAAGCTGTTGCATATTTTGCTGGTTGGGCAGCCGGAGCTTTTGGAGGTATTGGCACAAAAAGAATTGCGCCAGCTCAATCAGCGAGTGGTATCGAGATTTCATCTATTGCCCCTGGACAAGGATGATCTGGCCAACTATGTCAATCATCGTCTGCACCGTGCCGGAGCAAAACAGCCTCTCTTTGATGGCGCCTGTATGTCGATGCTGTACAGGCTGACCAAAGGAGTTCCCAGATTAATAAACTTAGTATGTCAGCATTCCTTGCTGGCCGCTTACTCCACCGAAACCAGAACTATCACCCCAAAGCTGATTAAACAGGCTTCCGTAGAAATTCTTGGCGAACAAACATTATCCCATCCCCTCATAAAGTACTGGCCCCATGGTCTTGCAGCTATGTTGCTTATTATAGTCGCCTGGCTTATCGCCGCCGGACCTGGTGTCCAGAATCAAGAGCCCTCAGCGGGTAGAGAGCCCTCAGCCCAAAAAGAGCCTTCAGCTTATAAAGAGCCCTCAGCTAATCAAGAGCCTTCAGCTTATAAAGAGCCCTCAGCCAACAAAAAACCAGCCCTAACTCAAACCCCAAACCTAAACCCATTTGCCGAATTGCTGGGTCTCTGGTCAGTAGCCAGCACAGAGGTTTACTCCCAGGAAGACTTTATCGCTCTAGCGGAATTTCAAGGTTTGCAATCTCAACAAATCTCCGACGCCGAGGTTATTGATCTCGAGATAATTAATCGACCAGGCATAGTGCGTCTGGAGACCCAGGCTGGCTATTTAAAAAGCTACCTGCTTACCCGGATAGATCAGTTGGGATTTACTGTTACCAATGGCTCAGATACTCAGCGATTGGACGGTCAGGCATTTCGAGACAGATGGTCGCGCAGTTTTATCTACCTGTGGCGACCCCCCGTTGAGGTTGAGCGTTTAGCACTGGGTGACACAGATGCGCGGGCCCTAAGCTGGCTGCAAACCCAGCTACAAAAAGTTGATCAGAATGCAGAGGCGATTATTAGTGGCGGCCGCTACACCCAGGCCATCGCCAATCAGGTTCTAAGATTTCAGCGCGAGCAGGAGATTACCGCTGACGGCGTGGTGGGGAGAGAAACATTACTGCGCTTAAATCAATTAACCCAAACCGATATCCCCCTGTTAACAGAGGGTAGCAACTAATGTCCTATATTCTTGATGCCCTAAAAAAAGCCGAGCGAGATCGTTTGCGCGAAGACCCCAAAGAGCTGGATGATTTTGCCAGCTCAAACTGGGACCCCTACCAGCAACCCGCTAAATCAAATGCCCCTAGAACTATTGTCCTGCTGCTGTGCATCCTTGCTTTAGTTATAGGTCTGGTTGTTTATTCCGGGCTGTTAGTTAGACCCCAGGTGCCAGTGCAGCAGCCAGCAGTTGACAGTATTCAGGCGGCGCCCGCCCCCCAGGTGATCGAAAAGGCCGCCAATGTTAAAACCCCCCCTGTACCCCCTGTATCCACAGCAGAGCCAGAGGCTCTAGCTCTGCCACAGCTGCAAATTTCCGGGCATATGTATATGGCGGAAGGCTCGGCTTCAAATCGGTTATTTGCCAACGGCGGCAGTTTTCGCCAGGGCGATAAATTAGAGAGCCACTGGACGCTGGTTGCCGTGGGTATCGATGGTATTGAAATCAGTGCTGGTCAGCGCCGAGAGTTTTTGCCCTACAGATAGCCAGCTAGTCGGAAAATACTTCCAGCACAGAGTCTTTGCCGCGATCAAAGCGTTTAACGCGGCGATAGGGAAACACATCCACCACATAGCCATTGCGTATCTGTTCCTGCAGCCCGGTCCAAAAACTGACCTGATAAAGCTCGCCGTGAATCTCTTCAAACATCTTTCGCGCTTTAATATTGCCAGAGAAAAATAATCGAAACTCCTCCGGAAAAATATCATCTGGCCCCACCGTATACCAGGTACCTGATTGCATCTCTTCCTGTTCCGTGCGCGGCTGCGGAATTTCGCGAAAATTACAATCGGTCAATGTGGCTATTTCATCATAATCATAGAAAACCACACGACCATGACGGGTGACACCAAAGTTCTTCAGGGGCATATCCCCGGGAAAAATATTGGCCGCCGCCAGTTGCTTGATACAGTTGCCGTATTCCTCCATGGCACTGCGAATTTCGTTGTCACCGGCCGTCTCCAGATAGATATTCAGTGGAGTCATATAGCGCTCGGTATAGAGATGCCGGATAAGCAGCGTATCGCCGCGTATATCGATTGAGCCGCTGGCAACTTTTTGAAGCTCTTCGATCAACTCATCAGAAAAGCGATCCAGGGGAAATACCAGATTATCAAATTCCTGGGTATCCGCCATGCGCCCAATACGGTCATGGCGAGATACCAGGCGGTATTTCTCTCGCACAATCTGATGAGTCACTTCCTTGGGCGGCGCAAACTTATCTTTAATAATTTTAAAAACAATATTGTACGAGGGCAGGGTAAACACGGTCATCACCATGCCTTTGATGCCGGGCGCGACAATAAACTTGTCGTTGGAATTTTCCAGATGGCCTACCAGCTGCCGGTAGAATTCAGTTTTTGCATGCTTGGGAAACCCCAGACTGTTGTAGATTTCATAGTCCAGCTTGCGAGGCATTAATGTCTTCAGAAAGTGGGCATACTGATAGGGCAGCGGCGCATCCACCATAAAGTGATTGCGGGTAAAACTAAAAACCACACTCAGGTCATCATCATTAAACAGCGCTGTATCCACATAGAGTTGACCCTGCTCTGTGTTGAGAAATACCAGAGCCATAGGAAAAGTCTGGTCGCCATCCACCACTCGGCCCACCATATAGGCTGCTTTGCTACGATAGAAAGTAGACTCCAAAATATCAAACTTTAGCTGCTCTGGCGCCCCTTTAAGTTGTGGCGTTACTTCCTGGTTAAACACCTCGGTAATACAGTCCAGGTCTAGCTCTATATCCTCGCCTGGTAGACTAAACTCAGATTCCTTGAGGATCCGTCTAAAGGTCTCGCGAAGCCCCTCACCCTCGTAGCGGACAAAAATACTGTACTCAGCCTCAGGCGCTTCAATAAGCTGAGAGGAGAGCACATAGATAATATCGTCGCTGATTTTGTCGTGATCATGGATATCACTGAATACAGAGTTAAAGAAGGTCTCGGCAATTTCAAAGTTGGGGAAATTAAACACCAGCTGGGTATAGGCCTGCTTGGCTTCGCTCCACAGCTTGAGGTTGGCAATATCCTTGTTGGTCACCATCTCCAGATACTGAACTGTCTGGGCGACTTTGTCTTTATACAGTTCCAGCCGGTCCACATTGGCCTGCTGCACCCCGTGCCAGTCTGCTTTCTCAAAGCGCGCCTTGGCACTTAGAGTAGAGTTCAGATAGTCGGCAAAATAGCTGCGAAACCCATTGAGAATAGTTTTCGCCATGCGCCGAGCGGTAGAGTTGTGAGTAAGAAGTTGTCCTGCCATGGGCCGGGCCTAGTTCAATAACTGCTTAAGTTGGTCAAGCTGCTGACGATTGTGCTTTTTGCTGGCGAGCACCTGGGGGCTTTCCGGTAGCGCCTGGGGAGGCTCAACAATAAATTCTTCGCCGGCGACCACGCGATCGCAGTACCCATTGTATATCTGAGTAAAGGCGGGCAGCGCTTTGGATTCAATTTCATTGGCTAGCATATGCCAACCACAGTCTCGGGCCGCTAAATAAACTGCCGGGTGAGACCATTTTTGCTCGGCTTTTGGACTGGGTTTATTGCAGGCTTCTTCATAGGCCCTGCGCGGGTTGGGCAGGTTAGAGGGCATGCCAGCTGAGCGGCAGGCATTGAGCATTTTATGCAATGTGGGCAGGTACTCACTCTCGGCAATAATTTTTTCTGCCGCCGCAAGAATTACCTCTGGGCCAAAGTCGCTGAGTTTGGATAGCCAGAGTTTTTTGGCCAGATTTTCTGACTTGGTATTGTCGCCAAAGGCCGCGTAGTACTGGTTGTGGTAATTCACCTGAAACAGCGCAAAGATCTGATTGATACTATCAATCAGTTCAGGGCTGGCTGGCGCGGCTTTAGCTTGCCCAGCTGCGGTCGGAGAGCGCGTCGATGATGCTGCGATCTCGGATGCGACCTTCTGAATTAGATCCTTGCTTGCCATGACTAACACTCGCTGACTGGGGTTGATTGTGCCGCGCCCACTGGCGCTTCACATACTGCAAAAATTTGGTGCTCCAGGAACCATGGGGTGTGCCATTTTCCTGCCAGTATAAAACAAATTCCGGGATAATCTGCTGGGCAAACTGGCGATCAATATTCGCCATCTGCAGCACATCATAGACAGTTTCTTTTGGCTGCCACTGCGCTGGGATCGCGCGGGGCATACTGTCCTGATCCATCATGCCAGTATAAAACTGCCATTGACGGCGCACATGATGAATAAACTTGGAATCCCAGGTGCTGGATAGATCTCCGCGGTCACGCCAGTACAGAATAAACTCCGGCACCGCATCTTCGATAAAGTTGGGATTGATGCCGCCCTGTTTAATCAGGATATCCAGAGCATCGGCAGAGGGCCGCCATTCGCTGGTGACAGAGACTTCACGGCTGCGCCTATGGTGCTTACTTGCCGCCTGCTGCCACTGGCGCCAAACCTCCTTAATGTATTTTGACTCCCAGCTGTGGCGCGGTACATTGCGCTCGCGCCAGTAGGCGACAAACTGGGGAATCTGCTGCTGAGCAAACTCCCCGGTCACACCCAGCTGTGCTAGCTGGCGCAGCGCGTCCTCGCTGGGCTGCCAGCTTCCACCAATGGTCTTCGCGGAATGAGGGCTGCTGAACTGATTAATCTGTGGGCTGGACTGCTGTGCTGTTTGGGATGGTACTTGAGCTGAGCTGGCCCCTTCATTAAAGGCAAAGCGGAAATCCTGCTGTGCGGAAAAAGCGCCGCCGCCAATTAATAACAGGCCCTTCTCATGAAGGCTGGCCGACAGACGGCGGATATCTTCTTCGCGCCAGAAAGGCGTCAGCCCCAGTAACCTGTGTCCCGGGATGGTCACCCAGTTAAATCCACTGCTGTGCAACGACTCGCCATGGGCAATGCATTCCTGCAGCAATTGCAACAACACCGCTTCTTCAAGGCCCAGCGTCGCAGCCAGACTGGGCGAGATTACAATAGGTTTTTCGGGAATTAATGACATCGGATTACTTTAGCAGAAAGCGAATCGATGAACGAGATAATCATGCCATGCTGCTCATTTTTTAACTGGCCCAGCCGCCACTAACAGGAAACACCTGACCCACAAAGCAGTCAGCGGCATCAGAGCAGAGATAGGCGGCAAACTGGGCATCTTCGCGCATGGATACCAGCCGCCCCAGGGGCACCTCTCGTTTAAGCCGATCCTGGAATGCGGGATTGGCTTTGGTCTCTTCCGGGAAGTAGGTGGGGTTATCGACAAAGTTCTGGGCTATGGCATTAATTTGAATGTTATGGGGGGCCATCTCGACACCGGCGGCCTGCACATAGGCCAACTGTGCACCACGGGCTGCGCTGTAAGTGGATGCTCGCTTCATACCACGCAGGGCTGAGGCGCTGCCCATCACCAGTATCTTGCCAGACTGGCGTTCAATCATCTGAGGTAGCACTGCGCTGACCAGCCTGGGCATTGGGTTAACCACTGCACTAAATACTGATTCCCATTCGTTATCATCGACTTTCTCCAGCTTGGTAAAGGGGGCGGGAATGGCCAGGTTTATTACCAGTACATCGATAGAGCCTGCAGCTGCAACAAGCTGCGCGGGTAGTGTTGGCTCGGTCAGCAGCTGATTATCCCTGATTACCTCGGCGCCCTTTTCTGTAAAGACTTCGCAGAGAGTGGGGCCCATAAAGGTATCGGCCTGGGTGACTAGAATACGTTTGCCCTGCAGGTCATTGCTGCTCATGGTTGGCCCTCTACTGAAAACTGGCTGGCAAGTTTGCTCAGTGCATCGCCGGTCACCCGGTTGACGGTCCAGTCATCCATAGGCTCGGCGCCCAGAGACTGGTAAAAATCCTTAGCTGACTGATTCCAGTCTAGTACCCACCATTCCAGCCTGCCACAGTTGCGCTCAAGGGCCAGATTGGCCAGATAGGCGAGCAATGTTTTGCCAAAGCCTTTGCCGCGCATCTCTGGCTGAATATAGAGATCCTCAAGATAGAGGCCGGGCTGCCCCAGAAAGGTGGAGTAATTATGGAAGAACAGAGCAAATCCAACTGGCTGATCCTGGTGCTCGGCAATCACTACCTCGGCGTAGGGTCTATCGCCAAATAAAGACTCCTCCAGTGTGGTGACATTGGCCACCACCTCATGAAGCAGCTTTTCATAGTCTGCCAGTTGTTTAATAAATTGCAGTATTAAGGGGCAGTCTTCGATGCTGGCCTGGCGGATGAATAATGACATAGTTAAAAGCTGTTTTTGTAAGTTTGCTGTAGGCTTATCTTAGTCCTCAGCTGGTATTTTTATTACTGTACATAATAACAGTAATAAGCTTAAATAAGCACTGATAACAGGAGAACTCCTTTGGCGACAAAATCCAAATCAGCCTATGTATGCAATGATTGCGGTGCCGACTATCGCAAATGGCAGGGCCAGTGCGGCGAGTGCAGCGCCTGGAATACATTGTCTGAAGTGCGTCTGGGCCCCGCCGCTCGGGGTGGCAAGGTATTGCGTCCGGGATTTGCCGGCGCTGTAGATAGTGCAGTCAAAACTCTCGCCGATATTGCGCTGGATGAAATTCCCAGAATCACTACAGGGACCGGCGAACTGGATCTGGTGCTAGGAGGAGGTCTGGTGCCCGGCTCGGCTATTTTGGTGGGCGGTGAGCCCGGAGCTGGTAAAAGTACATTGCTACTGCAGACTCTGTGCAAGCTGGCGGAAAATAATACGGCGCTGTATGTCACCGGTGAGGAGTCACCTCAGCAAGTGGCTATGCGCGCCAAGCGCCTGGATCTGCCCGTGGATAAACTGGAGATTATGGCGGAGACATCGGTGGAAACTGTCTGTGCCATTGCCGAGCAGAAGCGCCCCAAAATTCTGGTGGTGGACTCCATTCAAGTGATGCATATGGAAGAGGTGGCCTCCGCTCCCGGCAGTGTGTCCCAGGTGCGCGAGAGCGCCTCTATGCTGGTGCGCTTTGCCAAGCAGAGTGGCACTGTGTTAATTCTGGTGGGCCATGTCACCAAAGATGGTTCTTTGGCAGGCCCAAAAGTTTTGGAGCATATGATTGATTGTTCTCTGATGCTCGAGGGTTCCAGCGACTCTCACTTCCGCACATTGCGCAGTAATAAAAATCGCTTTGGCGCGGTCAATGAGCTAGGTGTTTTTGCAATGACCGATAAGGGGCTTAAAGAAGTGGCCAACCCCTCGGCAATTTTTCTGCAGCGTGGCGAAGAGGTTTCCTCGGGCTCTGTGGTAATGGTGGTCTGGGAAGGCACTCGGCCTCTGCTGGTTGAGTTGCAGGCACTGGTGGATGATAGCCATCTGGGCAATCCGCGGCGAGTTACCCTGGGCCTGGATCATAACCGTCTGTCCATGTTGCTGGCCGTACTGCATCGTCATGGTGGCATATCGGTGGGTGACCAGGATGTCTTTGTTAATGTGGTGGGTGGCGTTAAGGTTTTAGAGACCAGTGCTGATCTGGCGCTTATCCTGTCAGTGATCTCCAGCTTCCGTGATAACCCATTACCCCAGGATCTGGTGGTATTTGGCGAGGTGGGGCTTGCCGGTGAGATTCGCCCGGTCGCCAATGGCCAGGAGCGTCTGCGGGAAGCGGCAAAGCATGGCTTTACCCGCGCCATTGTGCCGGTGGGCAATGCCCCCAAGCAGCCGATTAAAGGTATGAAAGTTATTCCGGTGCGCCGTGTAACTGAGGCTCTGGAGGCTCTGTAAGCCACTTAAACCATTCGAGCAGCAATTTATTAATTCAGCTGATTGACAATAAATCGACGCAAGAGTAGATTGCCCACTCTTGCTTCGGCAATAGGTTCTCAAGTTTAGCCAGTCCGGGCTCGGCTAGATAAGAGTGAAACGGGAAATCGGTGCGCCTGACCACAGATTGGTCAAATAGCAACCCCGATACTGCCCCCGCAACGGTAAATAAGAATATTTGGTTGTAAGACCACTGTGCACCAAGGCATGGGAAGGTAACCAAATACAGAGACCATTAAAGTCTCTTGCTTATGAGTCCGGAGACCGGCCTATCGCTATGCAGACAAACCGCGGGGTGCGGTCTTGTGCTGATTGACAGTCTCTGTCCCTCTGCCTGTACGCCCCCGATTATATTTATTAATCGCTCGGGTGTGAGCGTTAGAGGAAATCATGAAAAAACCATCTGTTCTTGCAATAGCAATAGTGCTGTCTGCATCATCTCTTGTTATCCCAACAGTTTCGGCTGGCGAAGCAGAAATCCAGGAAGTTATGGTCAGTGCTTCTCTGGTGCCTATTGCGGCCAATAAATCGGCCAATGCCATTACGGTGATCGATAGCGAACAGCTAAGAAACCGTGCAGCGCTCAGTGTCAGTGACCTGCTGCGAGACGTGCCTGGGCTGGCCGTCAGCCGCAGTGGTGTGCAGGGGTCTCAGACTCAAATCCGCGCCCGCGGAGCTGAGGCCAATCATCTGTTGGTATTGATCGATGGCGTTGAAGCCAATGATCCATCCCAGAGCGACGAGCTGAACTGGGGAGTTCTGGCTGCTGATGATATTGAGCGTATCGAGGTTATTCGTGGGCCACAGAGCTCTATGCGCGGCAGTGATGCTATGGCCGGAGTGGTCAATATTATTACCCGCAGTGCCAGCGCTCCTTTTAGTGCCGCGGCATTCACAGAGGTCGGTAGCTTCTCGACTAAGCGCAGTGGCTTTAATCTGGGTGCCAAGAAGGACAACTTCGATATTCGTTTGGGTGTCAGCGATACCCAGACCGAGGGTGAAAATATCTCCCGCACAGGAGATGAGAAAGATGGCTACGAAAATACCAGCATTAACCTCAAAGCTGGATTGCAACTCAGCGATGAGCTGCGAATTTCAGTTGCTGCTCGTCACTCAGATGGTATGAATGAATTTGATGCCGATAATGACTTCGATGGTTTTATTGAAGATCAGGACGCTGTTTCAGAATTCCGCAATAGCACCATGCGTCTGCAGGGGGATTACAGTTCTGCGGATGGGCGCTGGCAGCACAAACTGATGGTTGCCCAGTCCAACAATGATAACGAAGCATTTGCCGACGGTACTCTGGGTAATGTGACGGCCTCAACTAAGGATCAGATTCAGTATATTGGCTCTCTGTTTTGGAACAATGGCGCGCACAGGCTCTCTTTCCTTGCCGAGCGCGAAGAAGAGGACTACAAACAGCGTGGCCCATTGAACTGGGGCCTTGACCCCAATCAGGATCGCGAGCGCGATACTGACAGCTTTGCCCTGGAGTTGCGTACCGATATCTCTGATGATCTGTCATTTGCAGCCAGTGGTCGCTACGATGATAACTCTGAGTTTGACAGTGCCAGCACCTTTAGAGTTGAAGCCATATACCAGCTAAATGATGGACTCCGTCTGCGCAGTGCTTACGGTACAGCAGTCAAGAACCCCACATTCACAGAGCGTTTTGGTTTTTACACCAACTTTATCGGCAACCCCAACCTTGAGCCTGAGGAGTCTTCCAGCTGGGAGCTGGGTATGGATAAACAGATGGGTGAGTTAAGTCTGTCAGCCACATTGTTTGATACAGAGCTGGAAAGCGAGATTGATGGCTTTGTCTATGACCCGGCAACCTTTGCTTATACCTCTGGCAACAAAGAGGGCAAAAGTCAGCGTCAGGGTGTTGAGTTTACCGCCTCCGTAAATATGAGCGACAACCTGGTGATCAATGCAGCCTATACCTACACAGATTCAGTTGAGGCTGATGGTGCTGGTGGTTATAAGGATGAGATACGCCGTGCACGCCATACTGGCAGCCTCAACCTGGCCTGGCAGGCAATGGATAATCTGCAGATCAACACCAATGCACAGTACAGTGGCAGCCAGACTGATACGTACTTCCCACCATGGCCAACACCGTCTCAGACTGTGACCATGGATGATTACAGGCTGATCAATATCAATGCCAACTACAGTGCGTCAGACAAGCTGGATATTTATCTGCGCCTGGACAATCTGCTGGATGATGATTATGAAGAAGTATTTGGTTACCAGACCCTGGGTTTTGGTGCCAGCCTGGGCCTGCGGTTTAGTCTGTAAATGCTGCCTGTAAACTCGAGAGCATGAAAGACTCAGCGCTAGACTTGGTGGCGGGTGAAGTGGCCAGTCGAGATGGTATTGTCTATGCTGTTTTGCTGTTGGAGGAAACCCTATGAAAATAGTTTCATTGTTGCCCAGTGCCACTGAACTCGTCTGTGGTTTGGGCCTGCGCGATCAGTTGGTGGGCGTATCCCATGAATGCGATTATCCCGCCTCTGTGGTTGGCCTGCCAATACTGACCAGCTCGCGCATTCCCGAAGGTCTGGATAGTGGTGAAATAGATAGACTGGTGACCGACCAGCTAAAGAATGATAAGGCGCTCTATGATTTGGTGATGCAGCCACTGATTGAGCTTGAGCCCGATCTAATTGTGACTCAGGCCCTGTGCGATGTCTGTGCAGTATCTGGCAACGATGTGGCCAGCGCCATTGGCAGCCTGCCCGGTGACCCCAGGGTAGTAAATCTGGAACCTATCTGCCTGAATGATGTTTTGGATACAGTGGATCTGCTGGCGGAAGCTGCCGACTGCATAGAACAGGGCCAGCGCTACAGAGCAGAGTTACAGGGGCGCATTGATTTGGTGGCAGCGCGCTCCAAGACTATTGCAGATAAACCCAAAGTGGCGCTTCTGGACTGGCTGGACCCGCTGTTTGACGGTGGTCATTGGAGTCCGGAAATTATTGCCCTGGCCGGTGGCGAACCCCGCTTTGGTGCCAAGCGGGAGCCCTCTCAGCGCCGCGACTGGGAGCAGTTAATCGATGCCGATCCGGAGGCGATTTTTATCGCCCTGTGCGGCTTTAATATTGAGCGCTCTATGCAGGACGTAGAGCAATTTTTGGCCGGCGATGGCTTTGCTGCGCTGCAGGCTAAATCTCACACCAAAATTTTTCTGGTGGATGGCAATGCCTACTTTAGCCGCCCCGGCCCCCGGTTGGTTGATGCTCTGGAGATCATGGCCAATGCATTACATCCCAGCATTCATTCGTTGCCAGCGGGCTTGCCCGAGGCAATCAAAATTATTGAATAAGGTTATAGCCCAATGACAGATGACAAGACGAAAAAAGACAGTAGCCATAAAACTAAAATGAAAAAGCTGAAAGAGAATGTAGACTCTTCGATTGCAGCTGCAGATACCGAGCGCGGTGTGATGATTTTGCTGACTGGCAATGGCAAGGGCAAATCCAGTTCTGCCTTTGGTATGGTGATGCGCGCGCTCGGTTATGGCTACAGGGTCGGCGTGGTGCAGTTTATTAAAGGGGCTCAGTTATCCGGGGAAGAGATGTATGTGCGCGATCATTGCCCAGAGGTGACTTTTCAACAGATGGGTACTGGCTTTACCTGGGATACCCAGGATCGCTCTACAGATATAGCAGCGGCGGAAACAAGCTGGGCGGTTGCAGAGAAAATGCTAAAGGATGAAAGCTATCATCTGGTGGTGCTGGACGAGCTTACTTATATGCTCAGTTTTAAATATCTGGATCAGGACATGATTCTCAATGCGCTTAAAAACCGACCAGAGAATCAGTCGGTGGTGGTAACAGGCCGCGGAGGCGGTTCAGCGCTGGCCGATATGGCCGACACAGTCTCTGAAATTAAAGAAGTAAAACATGCCTACAACTCTGGCGTGATGGCTCGCAAGGGCGTGGATTATTAATTGCGCCACTTTTCCGCGCCAAGCTTAATCTGGTCTCTGGCAATTTTATTGCCAGTGGCTGCGCTGGTTTCCATGACTGTTGGCACGGTTGATATTTCCCTGTCTGAGGCGCTGAGTGCTTTAACTGGCAGCTCGGTTAATACTCAAACTCATACTATTCTTTTTGATATTCGTTTACCCCGCATACTGCTGGCGATTGCTGTGGGTGCAGTGCTGGCTAGTACTGGTGCCGTGATGCAGGGGCTGTTTCGCAATCCCCTGGCCGACCCATCACTAATAGGTGTATCCAGCGGTGCTTCTGTGGGTGCCAGTTTAATGATTGTTACTGCCGGTGGCTTTATTCAATCCGGGGCACTGGTGGGTTTATCTCTGGTGGCAGTGGGCGCCTTTATTGGTGGCTTTGCAGCCACATTACTGGTCTACAGGTTAGCTACCTCTGGTATTGGCACCTCTGTTACCACCATGCTGTTGGCCGGTATTGCTATAGCAGCCCTGGCAGGTGCGCTAAATAGCTTACTCAGTTACTTTTCTGACAATGACATGTTGCGCCAGATTAGCCTCTGGCAAATGGGCAACCTCAGCGGCGCCAGCTGGACCAAGGTTATTATTATGGGCGCGGTAGCAGTTCTTTTGATGGGGTTGTTTCCCCGGGACAGTAAGGCGCTCAATGCGCTGCTGCTGGGTGAGTCTGAGGCGCGTCATCTGGGGATTGATGTACAGCGAGTCAAGCGTCGATTGATTGTACTCACAGCTCTGGGAGTGGGTGTCTCTGTGGCTCTGGCGGGGCTGGTGGGTTTTGTAGGCTTAATAATGCCCCATATTGTGCGCCTGACCATTGGCCCGGATCATCGCTGGCTGGTACCGGCCTCGGCGCTTGCCGGCGCTACCCTGTTGGTTATTGCTGATAGCCTGGCGCGTATTGTAGTGATTCCCGCTGAACTGCCCACAGGCATTCTAACTGCGCTGCTGGGCGCTCCCTTCTTTGTCGCACTGCTTTTGCAGCAGCGCAAGGATGTGTGATCTATGACCATGCGAGCCGATAATATTTCACTGCACCTGTCGGGCTTTGACCTGCTGCGCAATATCAGTCTTGAGGTTGAGGCGGGTAAGGTGACGGCAATAGTGGGGCCCAATGGCGCGGGTAAATCCAGTTTGCTAAAAGTACTGACCGGCGAGATGGCCGCCACCAGGGGAGAGGTATTTCTCAACAATCGACTTTTGCAGGACTGGCCGCTACTGGATAGAGCAAAGATACTGGCGGTTCTGCCGCAACATACGCTTTTGAACTTCCCATTTACTGCAGACGAGGTGGTTGGTTTGGGGCGTATTCCTCACAATACTGGATTGGCCAAAGACACACAGATTATCGCCGAGGCGCTGGATCTGGTGGATGCCAGCTATTTGCAAAAGCGCTTTTATACCCAGATGTCCGGTGGAGAAAAACAGCGGGTACAGCTGGCGCGGGTATTGGCACAAATCTGGCAGGCCAGTCATTTGGGTGAGCAGTTTCTAGTGCTCGACGAGCCCACCTCGGCCTTTGATCTATCTCACCAGAAGCTGACTCTGGACATTGTGCGTGAGCTAGCAGATAAAGGTGTGGGGGTGGTAATGGTACTTCATGACTTAAATTTGGCGGCCCGCTGTGCCGATAATCTGGTCGTTTTTGATGGCGGTGTAATCGCTGCTCAGGGCAGCCCGGAGGCGGTTCTGTCGGAGGCATTAATCGACAGGGTATTTGGGGTGAAATCTATTATTGCCCAGCACCCGGTGACCAAGCGACCACTGGTAATTACCTGATGCCTGGACTGATGCTGTTATTACTGTGTTTTTCCTGGCCTGCGGTTGGGGCCATTGTTGTGGTCGACGACAATGGTCAGGAGGTTCGACTCGATAAGCCGACACAGCGCATTATCAGTTTAGCTCCCAATATTACTGAGGTTCTGTTCCATATTGGTGCAGGGGAACAAATTGTCGGTGCCGATGAGTACAGCAATTACCCCCAGGCGGCCAAACAAATTTTGCGGGTCAATAACCATGCAGCCGCAAATTATGAGTTGATACTCTCATTAAAGCCGGATCTGGTTATAGCTTGGCAGTCTGGCAATGGCGAAAAAATTATCGCTCCACTGCGCAAGCTGGGTATTCCGGTATTTGTAGTAGAAACTCGCAAGATAGATGCTATTCCCGACCTATTCCGACGATTTGGACTGCTTACCGGACACCAGGATAGGGCGGAGCAGCGAGCCATAGAGTTTACCCAGCAACTGAACGGGCTGCAGGCAGCTCAACTGGGCAAGTCTTTAGTCAGAACTTTCTACCAGATATGGGATGAGCCTCTTATTACCTTAAACGGGAAGCATATGGTCAGCGATGTGATTGCTCTCTGCGGTGGCTGGAATATTTTTGCCGAGGCTGTACCTCTGGTGCCCTATGTCAATATTGAGTCGGTTGTAGCGGCAGACCCACAGATGATTATTGCCGGAGGCAGTCAAGAAGAGCAGCCTCGATGGTACAGCAGTTGGCAGCAGTGGCAGGGCATATCTGCAGTAGCAAACAGGCAGATCTATCTGATTCCATCGGATCTAATGCAGCGCCATTCGGTGCGTATTCTCGAGGGTGCCGAAATAATGTGTGACTATATGGACCGCGCCCGCAACCAGGAGTAAAAGCGCCTGCGGCCATTGATACAAGCGCCTGCGGCCTAAAATAAAAGCGCCTGCGGCCTAAAATAAAAAAGCCGCTAACAGAGTTAGCGGCTTTGAATGTCCCTTTTTTTCACTTCGTAAGATCTGAGTAATACGATAGCGTTCGGACGGTTATATATTGATCCCCTAATTTTCTTATTATAGGTCGTACCCCCTCTCGTTATGCTCTGTGAGATCTAGACCACTTGTTTCGTCTTCTTCATTGACTCGCAATATTAACAGCTTATCAACCAGTTTCAACAGTATAAATGTTGCTATACCTGTATAGACGAACGTTGCGGCAATACCCACAATTTGCACATAGGTCTGAGAGGCCATAGTCATTCCTTCGTTGTAGCCCTGACCACTAAAGACGCCCAGCGCATCGGAGGCGAAAATACCTGCATAGAATGTACCCAACATGCCACCCACACCATGCACCGGGAATACATCCAGAGAGTCATCAATTTTAAAGCGCTGCTTGAGCGCCTGAGTGGCGTAGTAGCAGATAACGCCTGCACTAAAGCCGATAACCAGTGCGCCACCAGGGCCAACAAAGCCGGACGCCGGAGTAATAGTGCCCAGACCAGCAACCATACCAGTGACAATGCCTAGCACTGAAGGTTTGCCGTGCTTTAACCATTCCATCATCATCCAGGCCAAGGAGCCTGCAGCGGCTGAGATATGAGTGACCAACATCGCCATACCGGCATCGCCATTGGCTGCAAGAGCGGAGCCGGCATTAAAACCAAACCAGCCAACCCAGAGCATACCTGCACCGGTTACGCTCATCGTCAAGTTGTGAGGGGGCATAGCCTGATTGGGGAAGCCCCTGCGATTGCCCAGCACCAATGCGGCAACCAGAGCACCAACACCTGCAGTGATATGCACAACAGTACCGCCAGCAAAGTCCAGCAGGCCCATCTCACCGAGCCAACCACCGCCCCATACCCAGTGGGTAATAGGCGCATAGACCACGACCAGCCAAAGGGCGCTGAACAGCAACATTGCGCTAAAGCGCATGCGCTCGGCAAAGGCACCTACAATCAGTGCCGGCGTAATCACGGCGAACGTCATCTGGAACATAGCAAATACAGACTCAGGGATATCACCGGCCATGGAATCTTCTTTGATATTGCCCATTAGCAGGTTGTCCAGATTACCAATCCAGGCATTCATGGAGCCACCATCGCCAAAGGCCAGGCTGTAGCCAAAGGCAAACCAAATTAAAGATGCCATACAGGTAACGGCAAAACACTGCATTAACACAGACAAAACATTCTTTGAGCGAACCAAGCCACCGTAGAATAGCGATAAGCCGGGGATGGTCATAAACAGTACCAGGGCGGTAGATGTTAAAATCCAGGCTGTATTGGCGCCATTTAAATCGTCAGCAAACACCTGGGAAGACAGGGTGCTTAAAATAACTGTTATAAGGCCTCGATTGAGGTATTTATTGTTGGCTAGCATGATGTTTCCTCTGCGAAACGCACTAAAAATGTGCAAAAATAATAATCAGTCAGCGGCGAGTGCACCATAATAGACCGAAAAATTCCCCTAAAGCCCTAAATACAGGCGTTCTCTGTAATCAAAGCAAAATTTGTACCAGACCAGCCTAAATACGCACTGATTTGCACCATATTTTTCTTCAAGCACCAGTGAGGTGCTTCGCAGTGCCCTTTTATTGGGCTCTATGCACCTCAGCTCTGTCTATACTTGATATGAATTGGAGGCAATATGGTTGATAATGACGAGCTAAAAGAAAGACTTCTGATATTCAGAGACAGGCTTGAGAATGCGTCTGGCGTAAGCCCCTCGGACCGGGGTCTATGGACCAGTTTAATGGCAGAGATTATTGCCATCAGTGAAAATAAACAGCTCTCTAACAATTCAGCTCAGCTGGGCTTTCGAGAGCTATGGAAGCAAAAGAGTTCTGCCTATGAGGTGGATCATCCGGAAATCGCCTATACGGTGCGTCAAGTGCTGGACATGTTGGCTAAAATGGGGATTTAATAACCGCTGACTGTATAATTCACAAAAACATAGATATTCCGGTGTGCGAACTTGTATAAACTCTTAGCTATAACTTTTTTGATAATCGGGCTTGCCGGCTGTTCCTCTGCCCCAACGCCTATTAAAGTGGCCCCCAACGATGAATATATAGGTTGGCACTGCGAGGGCGATATCAACTCGGATGAGCACTGGCGCTGTGACAAAAAGATGCTTAAAGATGGCCTGGTAGTGACCACAGCGACAGCTGTTGAGGCTGTAACTGATTCAGCGCTTAGCAGACCAGTTGAGTCAGAGGTCAGCACTGTAGCCGCCACGCCCAATGTTGTTGAGACCAAATCTCCCGCTCCTCAGGCAGAAGAGCCTGAGTCGACCCATGAGTCTGGTTCTATCCATCTCAATTCTGGCTTTACCATTCAGTTAGGTGCCTTTGATAGCCCTGAGCAGGCCCGGAGCGTTGCCGCTGCCCTCGACGTTGAGGGCGATATACAAATTAGGCAGATCCTCTCTAGAGGCACAACCTTTGCTGTAATTCTGATGGGTCAGTATGCCAGCCGCGCTGAGGCCGATGCAGTGGCTGAGACTCTGGGCATAAACTATTGGGTGCGCTCACTGAGGTCTCTCGCCGATGCAACAGTCCAGTGATACCTCTGTTACCTCAAGACTAAAGGCATTTGCCGACTCTAAATCACGCACAATCACCACAGCCGTCGATGCCGATTATGGCCTAATCAGTAAGCAGCTGGCCGGACTGATTGAGGGCGAGTCAGATCGTATCGCCAATCTGGCTAATTGCTCGGCACTGCTGTGGCAGGAACTGCCGGACATCAACTGGGTTGGTTTCTATCTTTTAAAGCGCAAAAAACTTGTTCTGGGGCCATTTCAAGGCAAGCCGGCATGCACCAGAATAGAGATGGGCTGCGGTGTCTGCGGTACAGCGGCGAGCATGGGTAAAACAGTGATTGTCGCCGATGTACATCAGTTTCCTGGTCATATAGCCTGCGATGCAGCCTCCAAATCAGAGATCGTGGTGCCGATAATAAAAGATGGCCGGTTAATTGCTGTGCTGGATATAGATAGTCCCACCCCGGACCGTTTTGATCATCGGGATCAGCAGGGTCTAGAGGCTCTGCTGCGGGTATTACTGCCACAGCTGTAAACCTTAAAGCAGAATATAAATCTGAGTATTCGGGGGAATACCATGGAACGTACAAATCCGTTTTCTGCGCAGCTAGTGTTTAAAGCGTTTAAATACACTGTGTATGCATTGTTGACTTTAAATATCTTTTTATTTTACCAAGAAGAGAGCCTGGCCACCGCGCAGACTTTTAGTCAGGGCATTAGCCTGGAGAATATTATTCAGGGCTTTGCGGCGACCATAGATACCGCAGCCTGGGTCTTGCTATTACTACTGTTTGAACTGGAAACATCCATACTGGATGACCGGGTTTTGCGCAATCCACGGGTTCAGACTGTCTTTCTGGCGGTTCGCACCTTTTCCTATGGTTTTATTCTCTACGCCTGCTACGGCTACATAAGCAAAATTTTGCTCACCTATAGTATCTCGCCCTTTGTGGTTGCAGACGCCTGTTCTCTTGTAGGTCAGGGTTTTGCCAGTATCGATACTCTGGATGAGTATCCTCCGCTGGATGCACAGAGCTGTCGTGGATTGGCCGAGACCGGACTCTACAAGCTAAACGGCCAGCAGGTATTGGGCTCTGCCTTAGATTGGCAGGCGATTCAATGGTTGGCCTGGGTGGATGTGATTAACTCTGTTACCTGGATTATTGTAGTGGCCATTCTGGAAGTGGATGTCTGGCTGCAGCTGCGGGAACGTTTTTCCGGGCTGGTAGTGGTGGTTAGCAAGTATCTAAAAATGGGGCTCTACGGCATTTTACTTGCCTGTGCGGTTTACTGGTGGTTTCTAGGCGATATTCTTGATTTTTGGGATAGTTTTCTATGGATCGTCGCCTTCTTCTTTATTGAGCTGAATCTGTTCCAGTGGCAGGCAGAGACCGAGGCGGGTGCCCCTGTCTCTGCTGTCTCTTAATTAGGGATAATCGCCAGAATCAGCTTGGCCAGACAGGTTAATTTGCCCTCTTCATTCTCCAGGCGAATCTCCCACACATGGGAGCGCCTGCCCAGATGAATGGGGCGTGCTGTACCCACCACTAAGCCAGAGGTCACTGGGCGCAAATGGGTAGCACTGACTTCCTGGCCCAGACACTTGAATTTAGTCATATCGATCACATGGGCACCGGCAACACTGCCAAGAGTCTCTGCCAGCACCACATTGGCACCACCGTGTACCACCTTATAGGGCTGAAAGGTGCGGTGATCGGCGGGCATGGTGCCGCGCAGGAAATCGTCGCCCACTTCGGTGACATTGATATCCAGGTGCTCGCCAATGGTGCCTTTGTTCATTGGGCCATTGATTAGCTCGATGTCTGGAGTCTGGTGCCAGATACTGCTCATAGTCAGTCCTTTCTTGTTATGCTTTTAGTCGCTTGTGCTTCACTCGCTTGGGCTGGGCATCCTCACCTTTGCGGGCGATAAAGTCCTCGTGATATTCGCTGTAGTTACCTTCAAAGAACACCACTTCACCGTTGTCTTCGTAAGCCAGAATATGGGTGGCAATACGATCCAGGAACCATCGGTCGTGAGATATCACTAGTACGCATCCGGGGAAGGAAAGGACTGCTTCCTCCAGTGCGCGCAGAGTTTCAATATCCAGATCATTGGAGGGTTCGTCCAGCAGCAGCACATTGGCTCCCTGCTTCAGGGTATTGGCCAGATGCAGACGGCCGCGCTCACCACCAGAGAGTTCACCTACACGTTTCTGCTGATCATTGCCCTTAAAGTTAAAGCGTCCGGCATAGGCACGAGAAGAAACCTCATAGTTGCCAATTTTAAGAATATCGTGCCCGCCAGAAATCGCTTCCCAAACACTATGGCTATCATCCAGTGAATCGCGGCTCTGTTCAACATAGGCTACCTTCACTGATTCACCCAGAGTTATGGTGCCGCTGTCTGGTTGCTCGGTACCAGCGATCATGCGGAAGAGGGTGGATTTACCTGCACCATTACCGCCGATAATACCTACTACCGAAGCCTTGGGAATGGACAGTGACAGATCTTCAATCAGCAATTCATTGCCAAAGCCCTTGCTGACCTTATCCAGCACAATAACTTTGTCGCCGAGGCGTTCGCCGGGGGCAATATAGATTTCATTGGTTTCGTTGCGCGACTGAAATTCTTGAGAATTCAGTTCATCAAAACGGGCTAGACGGGCCTTGTTTTTCGCCTGTCGCCCCTTGGGGTTTTGCCGCACCCATTCCAGTTCTTGCTTAATCGCTCGCTGGCGGGAAACTTCCTGCTTGGATTCGGTTTCCAGACGTTTGCCTTTGGCTTCCAGCCATGTGGAGTAATTGCCTTCGTAGGGAATACCGCGGCCGCGGTCGAGCTCAAGAATCCAGCCAGCGACATTGTCTAGGAAGTATCGGTCGTGGGTTACTGCCACCACAGTGCCAGCAAACTCTTCAAGAAATTTCTCCAGCCAGAATACAGATTCAGCATCCAGATGGTTGGTGGGCTCGTCGAGCAACAGCATATCCGGACGTGACAGCAGCAGGCGACACAGAGCGACACGACGTTTTTCACCGCCGGACAGAGAGGTCACATTGGCATCCCAGGGGGGCAGGCGCAGTGCATCTGCAGCCACATCCAGCGAATGGTCCAGATTATGGGCATCCCAGGCTTCGATAATTGCTTCGAGCTCACCCTGCTTTTTAGCCAGAGCATCAAAATCAGCATCGGGCTCGGCATAGTCTAAATAAACCTGATCCAGGCCGCGCAATGCATCTACGGCCTCGCGCATACCATCTTCAACATTGCCGCGAACATCTTTGTCGGGATCCAGCTGAGGTTCCTGAGCCAGGTAGCCAATTTTTATACCCGGCATGGGTCGAGCCTCGCCCTGAATATCTGTGTCGATAGCTGCCATTATTTTTAATAATGTGGATTTACCTGCACCGTTTAGGCCCAGCACACCAATCTTTGCGCCGGGAAAAAATGACAGGGAGACATCTTTGAGAATTTCGCGTTTTGGGGGAACAATTTTGCTCACCCGGTTCATCGTGTATACGTATTGTGCCATTGGGATAACTGTCGTTTATTAAGAAATGAATTGAGTGCAAAGCCTCGGCTTTGAAGCGATTGCTAAATCTAGGTGCATTCTAGCTGAAAGCGGCGGGATAAAGAATCAACCAGGTTAAAAACCAAAGTTTTAATACCGGTAATTTATTAAAAAGTGCATATAAATCAATGATTTAAGCTATTTTATTCATGGAAATAACATGTTAGGGTCGCCTTGCTTTATTCATGAGCGAGCAACACATAAAGAAATTTAGTTTCACAAACATGGGGTTTCAACATGAATGCTTTAAAAATCATACGTCTGATAGTTCTCGCAGTTGCGGTTATTGGCGCATTTGTAGCAATTCCTGAGGCTGCTTTGGTAATGGCAGTTCTGGGTCTGGTTATGGGTGTTATGGGTGATATGGCCGATAACAGTAACAGAACCTATATGCTGGTTTTCGTAGTTGCGTTAGGGATCGTTTCAGGAGCGGCCGAACCGCTGCCGGTTATAGGTGGTCCCATTAGCGACATTATGGGTAATCTGAGTACCATTATGAACGCCGCTGCCCTGGGCATTATCTTAAACGCCATCAAAGAGCGTGTAATGGAGTAATAGCTAAAATCTGAAAAAGCCCGGGTGTAAACACCCGGGCTTTTTTGTGCCTCCGAGATTCTTGAATACTCAGGTTTTCACCTCTATGTTTAAACCACAATCAATAAACTCAGGAGACAGAGGATGTTTAAGCAAACCTTAGTGGCGACAGTGGCGGTGTATATTCTGTGGTCAATTATCGATTTTCTAGTTCATGGCATATTGCTGCAATCGGCCTATCAGGAGACTCTGCACCTATGGCGTTCCGAGGACCAGATGCACGCGCTGTTAATGTCTGGGGTAACATTATTTTTTGGTTTTTCTGTGGTGCTTACTTACGGTTGTTTTGTTGCTCCCAAATCGGTACAAACTGGCCTTAAATTTGGCGCGGCGCTTGGTGTTGGTGCGCTAACAGGTCTGGGATCATTTTCTTATATGCCAATTCCGCTGCAGCTGGCAGCCGCCTGGTTTGCAGTAAATTTTGTCAAATTAACTCTGGCGGGGATGATTGCGGGGCTCCTAGTCAAAGAGCCTGTTACAGAGATTGGTGGCAGCACGCTCTAGTTTAAGTCTATGGCCCAGGCTGGTTAACCAGTCTGGACCCAGTCCGCTGAGAGATTAGTTCACCAGGGTAAAGGACATACCCGCATGATTATCCAGACGTTCAATAAGCAGATCACCCATAGCGGTCGAAGGGGTCCAGAAACCACCGGCTTTATCTTCCTTAGCCAAATCAAAGGCCAGACAGAGACCCGCCTGAGCCAGCATTTTCGCTGTACAGCCATAGCCGGGATCGCGATCTCCAGTGACCTTGACGCGGAGCTTGTCATGCTTGGTATTCTCGCCCATCAACTCAACATCAAAGAAGCCATTGACCTGGTCTTGCAGGCTGGGGCCTTCACCTGGTTTGGGCAGCACAAATTTATTCATAAGATTGCGCACCGGATCTAGAATCATGCTGCCGGCAAAGGCAGCAAGGCCGGCCGTCAGTGCTATAGCTTTTAGGCGACCGCCATTTCCCGCGCCAGTCAGCATGGCTTCGCCATAGCTAAAGTCTTTGCCAAAGGCCATGCGGCGCAATCTGTTAGAGCGCAGCACCACCCGGGCATTAATGGCCTCCATAATAAAGGGCGCAGACCAGCTGCCGAAATCTTGATCATAGGTTGGGCCCTTAATGCTGGTCTGTTTAATGCTGTAGCCATGTTTTTCCGGGCACAGAATATAGGGATTGGCCATATCTCGACGTACCTGAGGGTCTGCCTTGGCGGCAACAATCATCTCTGCCATGCTCGCAATGGTGCCTCCCGACGCGCCGCCTTTCATGGCTTTGACCCGCAGTTTCACCTTATTAAAGAATCTACCAAATTGTTTTTTGCCTTCGCGCTGCAAAAAGTGATTGCCCAGATCAGAGGGAATAGAGTCAAAGCCACAGCAGTTAACGATCCGTGCACCAGACTTTTTGGCCGTTTTCTCATATTTGCTGATCATCTGCTTGATCCAGTAAGCTTCGCCAGTTAAGTCACAGTAATCATTGCCATTCTCGGCACAGACTTTAACCAGAGTTTCACCGTAGAGCACATAGGGCCCTACAGTGCTGACAATAACCCGAGATTTCATGCACATATCCTCCAGGGATGGCTGATCCATGGAGTCTGCCACTATAATTGGCAGCTTGGCTGCGCCTTCGCCCAGTGAGCTGCGCAGCTCCTTGAGTTTGGCCTCCGAGCGGCCCGCAATAGCCCATTTGATTTTGCGGCTAAGCCCTATATGCGCAAACAGGTATTCTGTGAGAATTTGGCCGACAAAGCTGGTGGCGCCAAAAATAACAAGATCAAATTTCTTAGTAGCCATTGGTAGTATTTTTTCCTGAAATGCTGATTTATAGTGATAGCTATTATTTTGTCAAAGGTCCGAGTGAGCCCCTAAAAATGTCCCCAGTTCTCTACTCTTTTCGTCGCTGCCCCTATGCCATAAGAGCGCGCATGACTCTGTTATACGCGAGTATAACCGTAGAATTGCGGGAAGTCTTTCTCGCGGACAAACCACAGACCATGTTGGCGCTCTCGAGCAAGGGCAGGGTACCGGTTTTGCAGTTGGCCGATCAGGTTGTGGATGAGAGTATTGATGTTATGCTATGGGCCCTGGGCCAGTCAGACCCGGATAGCTGGCTGCGGCAAGACCTGCAAAGTCAGACTCTGACATTGATTGCAGAGAACGATGGCCCGTTTAAAACTCATCTTGACTATTACAAATATTGGGACAGGTACCCCCAGCAGCCCCAGGCCTTTTATCGTCAGCAGGGGGAGGTATTTTTGGCTAGCCTGGACAGACTGTTGGCAGCAAACACTTTTCTGCTGGCCGACCAACCAACAATGGTGGATATAGCTATTTTTCCATTTATTCGCCAATTCGCCTTTGTCGACAAACTCTGGTTTGATCAGGCACCCTACAGCCATTTGCAGCGCTGGTTGGATTATTTTCTCAAGTCACCCCTGTTCCTGGGCTCTATGGAAAAGGCTGCGGCCTGGCAATTAGGAGACAGACCGAGGTTATTCCCCTCGCCAACTAAGAGCAGCAACATCCATTAAATGACCAGCGAATAGACGATCTATGATTTCAATGACGGAAATAGAGTTGCGCCGTGGTACCAAGGTGCTTCTAAGCGATGCCGAACTGGTGATTCACCCGGGCCAGCATATAGGCATTATTGGCGCTAATGGTTGCGGCAAGTCGAGCCTGTTCAAATTGCTTTTAGGGCAGTTGGCCCCTGATGCAGGCAATTTATTTATCCCCAGTGACTGGCGCATTGCTCATATGGCTCAGGAGCTGGCAAGCTCGGAGCGCAGTGCCCTTGACTATGTGTTAGATGGCGACCCAGAGTTGCGTCGAACAGAGGCTGCCATTGAGCAGGCAACCGATCAGGAAGACAATAATCGTCTGGCCGCAGAATATGAAAAGATGGATGCTATCAATGGTTTCGACGCGCATTATCGAGCCGAACAGCTACTCCATGGTTTGGGCTTTTATCAGTCTGAAATTAATCGTCCGGTCAACAGCTTTTCTGGTGGCTGGCGTATCAGATTAAATCTTGCCCAGGCACTGATGAGTCCCTCCGACCTGTTGATGCTCGATGAGCCGACCAATCACCTGGATCTGGATGCCACTCTGTGGCTTGAGCAATGGTTAAAAGCTTATGAGGGCACGCTGTTAATTATTTCCCACGATCGGGATTTTATTGACAATGTTGTTGAGCGCATTGTGCATATAGAGCGAGCCCAATCCATAAGCTATAAGGGTAACTATTCTGCGTTTGAGCGAGTGCGTTCTGAGAGACTGGCACTGCAGCAAGCCAGCTTTGAAAAACAACAAAAACGTCGCAAAGATGTGGAAGCCTTTGTTGCGCGTTTTCGCTATAAGGCATCAAAAGCCAAACAGGCTCAGAGTCGAATTAAAGAGTTGGAGCGAATGGAAAATATTGCTCCAGCGCATATAGATTCACCCTTTTATTTTAAATTTCCCGAGCCTAAAAAAACTTACAGTGCGCTGGTAAATATTAGTCAATCCTCTCTGGGTTATGGCGACACGGAAATATTATCTCAGGTTAATTTTGATTTGCAGCCAGGTACCAGAATTGGTTTGCTGGGGCCCAATGGCGCAGGCAAGTCTACATTGATTAACAGTCTGACTGGCGACCTGGATTTATTATCCGGGCAAAGGGTCTATGGCGAGAATATTAAAATTGGCTACTTTGCACAGCACCAGCTAGAGGTTTTGGACGTGCAGGCAAGTCCATTCTTGCATTTGCAGCGCATAACACCTCAGGCGACAGACCAGGAAATAAGAAATTTTTTGGGGGGCTTTGATTTTCACAATGATAAGGCCCTGGATCAAATTAACGATTTTTCCGGAGGTGAAAAAGCCCGTCTGGCTCTGGCTCTTATTGTCTGGCAAAAGCCCAATCTGCTTCTGCTGGATGAGCCTACCAATCATCTTGATCTTGAGATGCGCCATGCTTTGACCATGGCGTTGCAGAGCTATGAGGGTGCCCTTGTGGTGATTTCCCACGACCGGCATTTATTGCGCAATACAGTGGATGATTTCTATCTGGTGGCCGAGGGTCGTGTGACAGAATTTGATGGCGATTTAAAAGACTATCAGGATTGGTTAAAAAATTTCACCAGAGAGATAAAGCAACCCGAGCCATTTATAACTGAGAACCCTATAGATAAAAAGCTAGCCCGTCAGCAGTCGGCAGAGAGCCGCAAAAAACTGGCTCCTTTAAATAAACAGATCAAGGCGCTAGAGAAAAAAATAGACAGGGAGCAGACCCAACTCAAGAAAATTGAAAATCAGTTGGCAGATCCAGAAATTTACGATGACAGCAATAAGGAAACCCTAAAGCAATGTCTGTCTAAACAGGCAGAGGTAAAGAAGATATTGGTGGCATTGGAGGAGAACTGGCTGGAAACGCAAGAGCAGATTGAAAATATGGCTGAGCAATAATTATATAAAATACAAAAGAGCATAATTAATTGTGTTAAATAGTGCTAAGTGAATCTATTTCAAGGATAGATTTAAATTCCGAACATGTTATTAGCGCGTGGTAATTATTATGTTTGACAAGAGAAAAGTGCTAGAAAAATATAATGCAGCTTTAGAAAAAATCACCACAGTTGATGGTCAATCGGCGAGTCACAATAGAAGTTCATTTCCAGGAGTTTCCAGCATGATTGGTGAAAATGTCAAAATTGAAGGCAACATTATCAGCGAGGAAAACCTCTTTATTGAGGGTGCTGTTAAAGGCAGTATCACTGCTAAAAAAAGTGAGGTAAAGGTTGGAAAATCCGGTTCCCTTACAGCCAATATCTCAGCGAAAGTGGTGCTAATTGAAGGCAGTGTAAAAGGCGATATCTGCGGTGGCGAAAATGTGATTATCGCCAACACGGGTAATGTGCTTGGCAATATAGATTCCCCCCGGGTTAGCCTCGAAGATGGTGCCAAATTTAAGGGCAGCATAACCATGGATCCGGGGGAGAAAACAGTCACTGATCTGCCGGTCAGTTCTGCATCTAAAATCAATCCTCACCGCGCCGGCAATGATCCTGGTGTAAAGGTCTCCTGAACAAAAGCTAATTAACTGAGGTACTCGGCTTCCTGGTAAATAGCTGGCCGGGGCAAGGAATAAGCTTTATAGCCAATGAGAAAATCTGCCGCACTAAAAGTTGAGCCAGCACTCAGTCCTGTTTTACGCAGTAATCTGATTGGACAGGTCTTTAAAGAGGTCTGCCCGGAGCATCGGTTGCTGGTTTTAGACATGGGTTGCCCCTCATCCTCAACGGTCCAATTCTTCAATCAATATAAATGCCGACTGAGCTTTCTCGACCTTATATCCGCAGAATTTTTGGCAGAGACTTCGCAGGGAGCCAACCATCAGGAGCTGGTAGAATATTTTCGGGCGAGCTTAAATATAGAGCCTGATATGGTTGCGGATATCTGCCTGTTTTGGGATATTTTTAATTATTTGGATGGATCGTCTCTGAGCGCATTTATTGAGGCCCTTGCTCCACATATTAATCATCGCTCTCGCGGTTACTGTCTGGGCCTGCTCAATGAGAGGAATCAGCTACCCTATTGCCAATATGGTATAGATAGCCAAACCACATTGAGTCAGGCTGTGCCTCTAGGACAGCAGCCCCCAGTTTATCCTCATAATCGGAGAGTCCTGACTCAGCTGTTACATTATTTTGAGATTGATAAAAGCCGACTGATGCCTGACGGTCGGGTTGAATATCTACTCTGCGAGAATCTGCTGCCGCGGCCTGTCAAGCCAGCTATCTTTTGATTCCGCTAATTTTATAAATCACTTTTCTGTATTGCTGAGTACAGCTAAACTGACTTGGCAGTCTAAAAATATAATAATTTAGGGTAAAAATATGAAGCAGGGCATTATTGTAGGAGCCAGTTCAGGCATTGGATGGGAATTAGCGGTGCAGCTGGCTGCTCAGGGCTATCAGCTGGGCTTAATGGCCCGCCGAGATGGTTGTTTGAATAAACTGGCCGCCAGCTTACCCGGTGAGCATTTTGTACAGACCTCTGATGTGACCAATGCAGAGCAGGCCCAAGAAGAATTGACTAGTCTAATAGACCAAATGGATAATGTGGAATTAGTCATAGTTAACTCCGGGGTGGGTAGCCATGAGCGCCTTTTGGATTGGGAAGTTCAGCGGCAGATGATTGATGTCAATGTGCGTGGCTTTGCGGCAATGTCGATGACAGCAATGAACTATTTTTTGAAACGAGGTGCTGGCCATCTGGTTGGTGTATCTTCTGCGGCGGCACATTTTTCGTCGGGCCGCACCCTTACCTACAATGCCAGTAAGTCGTTTGTCTCAGATTACTTGAATGGTATGCGCTCGCGGGCAGCTCATTCGAAGATGCCCATCACCGTAACAACCATTGAGCCCGGCTTTGTGAAAACGCCGATGGTCGAAGGTCAGCCTCTGTGGATGGCATCGGTAGAGAGAGCTGTGACTCAGATGGTCAGGGCTATTAACAATAAAAAGAATCATGTATTTGTTACCAGGCGCTGGCGCTATGTGGCACTGCTGCTGGATATTATGCCCAATGCATTGATTCGCAAGTTTGTGTAACCCATTTCAATCACTGTAACTGAAGCTATGCAAAGACATGGAAAGTAGCCGTCGCGGTCTGATAGCAGCGCTTAAAAAAGGCACCGTCGATATGCTGCCTCTGAGTCTGGCTGTACTTCCCTGGGGTATTCTCTTTGGCTCGCTGGCGGTGCAGCGGGGCTTTAGTTGGCTAGAGGCCCAGCTATTTTCGGCGGTTATTTTTGGCGGTGCAGTGCAAATTGTGACTGTTGAATTGATCGCCAACAATGCTTCGTTGGTGACTGTGCTGTTCAGTGCCCTGGTTATAAGTTCAAGACACTTTCTCTACGGCCTGACACTGCGGGAGCGGCTCAGCCCAAAGCCATTGCGATGGCGTCTTGGTCTGGGTTTTTTATTAACTGATGAACTGTTTGCGGTCTCCGGTGATCGGCGGGCCTATAAAACCAGATTCCGTCTCTACTATGCTCTAGGTGCTGGAGGCAGCTTTTATCTGGCCTGGAATCTGTGGACTTTAATTGGCATTGTCGCAGGCACCTCATTGCCAGATCTCACAGAGTTGGGGCTGGACTTTGCAATTGCCGCAACATTTATTGCGCTGGTGGTCCCAGAGATAAAGTCAGGGGCTACATTGGTCTCAGTACTAGTGGCTGGGGTCTCTGCTGTGGTCTTTAGCATTTGGCAGTTTGAGCTGGGTCTGGTCTTGGCCGCGGTTCTGGCCATGTTCGCCGGTTATTTTACCGAGACTGTCCGGGGCCAGGCCCAATGATATTACTGACCATCTTCTTGCTGGCCTGCACCACCTTTGGTACTCGTTATTTATTTCTCGAGGGTCGACTGCCAATCCGGCTCGGGGCAAATATAAAACATCTGCTAAGCTACAGTGGTCCAGCAGTATTGACCGCCATTACAGCACCAATACTTTTTGTTCATAATCAGCAATTGGATACCGCCGTTGACAATCCCTACCTATGGGGGGCATTGGTAGCCATTGTCGCGGCCCATAGAACCCGCAGCGTCTACTGGACAATAGGTTTGGGGATGCTGACTTATATATTGGTGGCCTACTAGGCTGGCTTGTTTGTGGAGTACTTAGAAGTCACCAAAACAGCCCTGTTTGGCGCTGGAACAAATGCGGCTCAGCAGCAACATTGATATTATTTGAGCATAAGAAATTTAACAGAGTAAATAAACATGATTCCAAGAAATTTATATGATTCCGACCATGAGATGTTCCGCGACAGCCTGCGCAAGTTTATTGAAACGGAAGCTATGCCCCACCACGAGCAGTGGGAGAAAGACGGCATGGTCAGTGATGAGATTTGGCTAAAGGCGGGTGAGCAGGGCTTTTTGTGTCCAATGATTCCGGAAGAATATGGTGGCGTGGGAACTGATTTTCTTTATAACTGTATTGTTAATGAAGAGATTGGCCGCTCCGGTTGCACCGGCCTTGGCTGGACATTGCACAATGATATTACTGTGCCCTATATCGTCCGCTATGGCAGCGAAGAGCAGAAGCAAAAGTACCTGCCCCGCTGTACTACTGGTGAACTAATTACCGCTATCGCTATGACCGAGCCCGGTGCTGGTTCAGATTTGCAGGGTACCAACACCACCGCAGTGCTGGACGGTGACCATTATATTCTCAATGGCTCTAAGACCTTTATTACCAATGGCCAAAAAGCCGGTTTGGTGATTGTGGTGGCCAAGACGGATACTACAGCCGGCTCTAAAGGCATTAGCTTATTTTTGGTGGAGGCTGACTTGCCCGGGTTTAGCAAAGGCAAAAATCTAACCAAGTTGGGCCTCAAAGCTCAGGACACCTCAGAGTTGTTTTTTCAGGATGTAAAAGTCCCCAAAGAAAATTTGCTTGGTGAAGAGGGCCGTGGTTTTATTTACCTTATGCAGGATCTGCCCCAGGAGCGTCTGTCTATTGCGGTAGGTGCAGTGGCCAATGCCAGGGCTATTTTGGAGGCAACCGTCGCGTACACCAAAGAGCGTAAAGCCTTTGGTACCACTGTAGCCTCATTCCAGAATACCCAGTTTAAACTGGCAGAGCTGTCCGCCGAGATTGACTGTGCTGAGGTCTATACCGACCGCTGCACTGAGCTGCTACTGGAAGACAACCTGGACACAGTAACAGCCTCTAAAGCCAAGCTGCTGACCACTGATCTGCAGTGCAAGGTGGCGGACGAATGTCTGCAACTGCATGGTGGCTGGGGCTATATGTGGGAGTACCCGGTGTGTCGCGCCTTTGCGGATTCAAGAATCCAGCGTATTTACGGCGGTACCAATGAGATTATGAAATTGATTATCTCCCGGGAACTGATGAAGTAAGTATTGGCTGGGAGGTCTTCCTGTACTTCCCTTCCGTTATCTTATACTACCCTCCTGTCATCCTGAGGAGCAGCGCGACGGAGGATCTCTCGACAAGACCTCAGAGATCCTTCAGTCGCTGCGCTCCTTCAGGGACGGCGTTTATTTTTTAGTTGTCGAGGCGATCTAACTTCTGCAACTGATCTGCACTGGCCATACGCTCAGCCATTTTTTGCATGCCAGTGGCATCGTCCGGACTGATGGCTAAAACTTGAGTTAGAGTCTGATTTAAAAAATAACTAGTCCTTGTAAGAAGGATCAATCTTTTCAATCAGTCGAGTAAAGGCTTTAAATTCCAGTTCGCCGCTCGGGCTACCCGCAGCTTGCATCGCCATCAACTCCTCCGACTTGGCAAGAATTTCGGGGCTAACAGGAATATTGGGTCGACCGGTGGAATCTGTGGCCACCTGCACCTCACAGGCTCGTTCCATGGCCCAGAGATTTTGAAAGGCTTCGGGAATAGTGCGGCCACCGGCCAGCAGACCATGGTTGCGTAAAATCATCAGACTCTTGTCACCCAGATTGGCAATTAGCCTTGGCTTCTCATCTGCATTAACCGTAATACCTTCAAAGTCATGGTAGGCAATCTGATTGTGCAGCAGCGCCGAGTAGAAGTTATCGGTGCGCAGACCCTCCTGGGTACAGGCGACGGCCATACCGGCATTAGTATGAGTGTGGGCAACACAGTGCACATCAGGGCGCGCAGCGTGAATGGCAGTGTGAATCACAATGCCCGCGGGATTTACCTTATACTCAGTGTCCTCGACAATATTGCCTTCGATATCCACTTTTACCAGATTGGAAGCAGTCACTTCTTTGTAGTGCAGCCCATAGGGATTGATCAGAAAATGATGCTCGTCTCCGGGAACCTTGACGGTGATATGGTTGTAGATCATTTCACTCCAACCCATATAGTCGAATATTCTGTAGCAGGCTGCCAGCTGTACTCGCAGTTCTCGCTCTGTCTGTGCCATGGTAGTTCCCCTTAGGATGTGCTTTGTCAGCGACTCTATTATTGTGGTTGCTTTAATGCTTTATATTATAGCGCCAAATTACAGCCATATATTATTTATCAGTATCCATTAGCTGTCTCGCTGCAGCCCAGCCTGAAAGTACTGCTCCTTCAAAGCGTGGACCGGCAAAGGCATCACCGGCAACCGCCACAGGTGGTAGATCAGTGGTGTCACTTAGCAGCAAGCAGGGGTCGGGATCCACAATAGAGGGCTTGCTATAGCGCCAGCCATGGACCTGATATTCTGTAACCTGCGCATTGCCAAGATAAGGTGCCGCTGCATCAATTAACTGCTGGCCAGTTTGTGTGCGGTCATGGTCAAGGTGCTCGGCGCTAAACTCTCCACTGCCATGAATAGTTACCGCAGGAATTTTGGATACGCCTTTTTGCAGATTATCACTGATCCAGGCGATGGGACCTTTCTCAAGCGCGATAGCGCCGGGCGCTGCGATTGCAGTTGGCCCATCGAGAATAGCCATCACCGCAATACAGCTTTCATATTCAATGCGCTCAAGACGGGATTGTTTGTCTGCGGGAATATTAATCCCTTTAAGCAATTCCAGAGTCTGGGGTACAGGGGAGGTAATCAGGAGTTTGTGGGCGCTGACTCTGTCGCCATTATCCAGATCGGCTAGCCAGCCAGTTTGCTGATGGGATACTTTAACCACTCTGGTGGCACGCATAATATTCAGCTCAATAGCCAGATGCTTGGCTACGGCTGTCATAGTGGGTACGCCGCGATATCTGGGGTGACCATTGGGCTGCCCAGGGTAGCTGCTATACCATTCCTCGGCCACACCGGTGGCAACCCAGTCTGCCATAGCAGCTTTAAAGCGAGGCTCCCGCGCTGTCATAAACTGAGCCCCATGGTCGAAGGTGGCATCACCAATTCGCCGTCCTGCCAGCCTGCCACCCAGGCCGCGGCCTTTATCAACCACTAGAACCTGATGGCCTGCCTGCTGAAGATCATTGGCAGCACTGAGGCCGGCCAGACCGGCACCAATAATTAAGATATCGGTTGTGATGGTGGACATGGTATCTGGTCTTTGTTGGGTTATTGTTTACGAATGTCGGTTTTGCAGCGCACTGAACAGTAGCGCACTTCATTCCAGACCTTCTCCCATTTTTTTCGCCAGGTAAAAGGGCGCTGACAAATGGGGCAGATCTTGCTGGGCAGGTCTGATTTTTTACGCATTGCGGGCATGGCTGGATTATGACAGATTTTAGCCCCTAGCTGTCAAGCTGCAGCCAATGCACTGCCTGCCAATGTAATGCGATGCATCAGTCTAATCTGGCCCTGATAGTCATTGTCGGCCATATGCCAGGTGCAGCGATTGTCCCAGAAGGTCACAGAGCCCGGCTGCCAGTTAAAGCTGCAGGTGAACTGTGGCTGATTAACATGGGTATAGAGTTTATCCAACAGCACGCGACTTTCGGCAAAGTCCCAGCCCTCAAACTGAATAGTGTGGCCGGGATTGACATAGAGTACCTTGCGTCCGCTCTCGGGGTGGCGGATCACCACCGGATGAGTGGCATCCCCAACCCGATCCATACCACCCAGCTGTTCGGCTAAATCAGTCATGCGGTAGAGACCATTTTCACCGTACAGGTGAGTGTTGGAATGCACTGCACGCAGGCCTTCAATATCCTGCTTAAGATCTGCAGGCAGCGCATCATAGGCGGCGGCAAGATTGGCAAAATGGGTATTGCCGCCAGTCTCGGGCAATGTGCGCGCCACCAGAATAGAGCCCAGAGCAGGTTCATCATCGTAGGAATGATCTGTATGCCAGCCACCACCAATATTAGTTTGCTGGGTTTTTTCTTTGCGCACCTCGGCAATCTCGGGATGTTCCTGAGTGGTTTTAAAAAACTTGTTAACCACAATTTTGCCGAAGCGGCGGGCAAAGCGAAGATGCTCGTCCGGTGGCAGTTGCTGATCGCGGAAAAACAGCAAACCATGCTCAGTAAATGCACTTCGCAGTTCAATCAGTTCAGTATCGGTCATAGAGGAGAGCTGCAGATCGCTGACGACCGCGCCGCAGTTTTCGAAAGGGGATACTTGCATGTGAATCTCTAATTATTATTGATGATCGCTATTGGATCATACGACTGAGAGCAAAACAATAATGATAAGGCAGAGGATAAACGGGATAGATAATAAGCATGAAGCGAAGATAATAAGCTGGCGATTAGGTTTTGTCATGGTTGACTCCTTTTGTATAACCACAGAGACAACTTAGTACAGCGGCTTAAGGCCTTCTTTGATTTGTATCTATAAAGAGTTAAGTTTTCAGTAGATTGGCGATATGGGCGCGCATAAGGGGCAATACCTCTGCCTCAAACCATGGGTTTTTGTTCAGCCAGATATTATTTCGCGGGCTGGGATGGGGCAGGGGGATTTGCCTGGGCCAGTACTGCTGCCAGTTTTCCACCAGTTTGGTGACAGTCAGATTGCTTTTGCCAAAATGGTAGTTATGGGCATATTTTCCAATCACTAAACTGGTCTCAATGCCCGGCAGATGATGCAGTAGCCGCGCTCGCCAAGTGGTTGCACATTCAGGTCTGGGCGGCAGATCACCAGATTTGCCTGTGCCTGGATAGCAAAATCCCATGGGTACTATGGCAAATAGCTCAGGGTTATAAAACTGTTCAGAGCTAACGCCCATCCAGTCACGCAGGCGATCGCCACTGGGGTCATCGAAGGGAATACCTGAAGCATGCACGCGCCGACCAGGCGCCTGCCCCGCGATTAAAATTTTTGCATTGGAGTTGACCTGCAGAACCGGCCGTACGCCGTTGGGCAGATGGGGCTCACAGACTGTGCAGGCCCGCACCTGGGTAACCAGCCCCTTGAGGGACTCAGTATTCATGGCATCCGTGCCCGAGACTTACATTATTTGTCCAAACTCCAGATACCAGCACCACGCACTGCGATAAATAAAAATGCAAAGCAGAAAAATGCCGACAGCTCGCCGCTATTAAGAATGGGGAAAAAGTTGTTCATGCCATGGACCATCCAGTAGGCCACCGCCATGGTGCCACTGCAAATAAAGGCTGCCGGGCGAGTAAACAGGCCGATCATCACCAGAGCGCCACCCACCATTTCGATGGTGCCTGCGGCGTACATTAGCGGATTTAAAGGATAGGGAAAGTCAGCGGGAAAGTTAAATAGCTTTTGAGTACCATGCCAGATAAACAGAAAGCCGGTGACAATACGCAGTAGTGCGTAGGCCTGATCTTCGCGGCCATCTAACAGATTATCTAAAAATTTCATTCTATTACCTCGTAGTTTTAGTTAGAGGGTAATTTATAACAGAAACTGGCTGCTATTGGGGAGTTTATTGGCTGGTTTGGCCGAAGGTAGAGCGATTAAGCGCTGGCGCCGGCTGCTCTAAGGGCCGCAACATATTCCCCACCATGTCCATGCTCACTGGCAATCTGCACCAGCGTCTTTCCCTCTGGGTTGGTGGCATCAAGATTGTGCTCAGCCTGAGTAAAGAACTGCAGAAAAGTCGCAAAGTTATCCAGCTTCATGCCGCGATAGGCCTTTTCCAGCAGGTGAAAATCGCCATTCACGCCAGCTGGTGGCTGGTATTGCAAAAAGCTTTTTACGCGCTCGTCATCGAAGACTTCGCCGAGGACTTTTTGCTTATCTTTTTTCAGTGACATGTTTTTCCTTAAACGGTTTACAGTAGTTGGTTAAGTTTTTTCGCCAGTATCTGGTTGACCTGTTGCGGGTTGGCCTGGCCTTTGGATGCTTTCATAATCTGCCCCATAAAGCCGCCGAGTTTTTTCTTGCGTTTGGCTTCATCGGAATTGATATAGTCTTCTACCATAGCCTGGTTGGCGGCCAGCACGTCGGCGACCATCTGTTCCAGTGCGCCGCTGTCGGATACCTGCTTTAAGCCGCGGGCTTCAATAATCTGGTCTGCGTCTCCTTCGCCGGCCCATATTCCCTCAAAAACTTCTTTGGCCATTTTGCCACTAATGCTGTTGTCAGCAATTCTTGCAATCAATCCGCCTAGCTGTTCTGCGCTGACTGGGCTTTTGGTTATGGACAGGTCTTCATTGTTGAGTCTTGCACTGAGTTCGCCCATGGTCCAGTTAGCGGCCAGTTTGGCATTGCCGGAGGTTGCGGTGGCTGTCTCAAAATAGGCTGCCATTGCAGCATCACTGCTCAGCACGCCGGCATCGTAATTAGACAGACTGTACTGGTCGACAAATCTGGCGCGGCGGGCATCTGGCAGTTCTGGCATATTGCGGCGCAGCTCTTCGATGGTTGCGTCGCTGACAATTACTGGCAGCAGATCCGGGCAGGGGAAGTAGCGATAGTCGTTGGCTTCTTCTTTGCTGCGCATGGAGCGGGCGACTTTGGTGTCGCCGTTGTACAGGCGGGTTTCTTGAATCACGGTGCCGCCATCTTCGATCAGATCTATCTGGCGCTCGACTTCTTTGGCGATGGCCTCTTCCATAAACTTAAACGAGTTGAGGTTTTTGGTTTCGGTTCTGGTGCCTAGGGTGTCGCTGCCTCTTGGTTTGACAGAAACATTAACATCAAAGCGCATGCTGCCCTGGGACATTTCGCCATCACAGATGCCGATGGAGGTCACAATACTGTGGAGCTTGCGGGCAAAAGCCACGGCCTCCTCGGCATTGGTCATATCTGGCTCAGAGACGATTTCGATCAGCGGGGTGCCGGCACGGTTGAGGTCGATGCCTGATACGCCGTGGCGGAAGTTGCCTTCATGGAGTGACTTGCCTGCATCTTCTTCCAAATGGGCATGGTGAATCCGCACATTCTTTTTGCTGCCGTCGGCCAGTTCAATCTCTACAGTGCCGCGCCCTACAATGGGTTTTTCCAGCTGAGTGGTTTGATAGCCTTTGGGCAGGTCAGGGTAGAAATAGTTTTTGCGTTCGAAGGCGGATTCTTTGCCGATTTCAGCATCGATGGCCAGGCCAAACATTACAGCGTAGTGGACTGCCTGTTTGTTGAGAACGGGCAGGGTGCCGGGCATAGCCAGATCGATGGCGCAGGCCTGAGTATTTGGTTCCGCACCAAATGCGGTGCTGGCGCCGGAGAATATTTTGGTTTTGGTGGCCAGCTGCACATGCACTTCGAGGCCGATTACTGTGTCCCAATCGCTCATGCTATTCCCTCCGGTGCTGCACTGTGCCAATCGGTGACCTGCTGATACTGATGGGCCACATTAAGCATCAGTGACTCCTCAAAATAGTTGCCAATAATCTGCAGGCCAACTGGCTTATCGTCCACCATGCCGCAGGGCACTGACATGCCTGGAAGTCCAGCCAGATTGGTGGCAATGGTGTAAATATCCTCCAGATACATGGCTACGGGGTCGTCGCCTTTAGAGCCAAACTTAAAGGCTGGAGAGGGACAGGTAGGACCTAAAATAACGTCCACCTGTTTGAAGGCTTGGGCAAAGTCCTGACGTATCAGCTGCCGTACCTGTTGGGCTTTGCCATAGTAAGCATCGTAGTAGCCTGCAGACAGGCAGTAGGTACCAATCAGGATGCGGCGCTGCACTTCCTCGCCAAAACCCTCGGCTCTGGTGCGGCTGTACATATCTTGCAGATCTTTGGGATTCTCGCAGCGGTAGCCATACCTGACACCATCAAAGCGCGACAGGTTGGCTGAGGCTTCAGCTGGTGCAATCACATAGTAGGCTGGCACAGACAGGCCTGAGTTGGGCAGGCTGATGTCAATTAATTCTGCACCCTGGGCTTCTAGCTCAGCCAGAGCCTGACGAACGACCTTTTCAGTGCCAGGATTTAGGCCTTCGGAGAAGTATTCCTTGGGAACACCAATTTTTAGGCCCTTTACCGGGTTATTTAAAGATGCGCTGTAATCATCAATTTTATGATCAATATTGGTGGAATCCTTATCATCCACACTGGCCATACAGTTGAGGAGCAGAGCGCAGTCCTCTGCGGTGCGCGCCATTGGGCCAGCCTGATCAAGGCTTGAGGCAAAGGCAATCATGCCCCAGCGGGAAACCCGGCCATAGGTTGGTTTTAAACCGGTAATACCACAGAGGGCTGCTGGTTGGCGTATGGAGCCCCCGGTATCTGTAGCTGTAGCTGCTGGTGCCAGACGGGCCGCTATGGCTGCAGCAGAGCCTCCCGAAGAGCCTCCAGGCACAGAGTCAGTGGCCCAGGGGTTTTTAACCGGGCCATAAAAGCTGGTCTCGTTAGAAGAGCCCATGGCGAACTCGTCCATATTGGTCTTGCCCAGCACAACGGCGCCAGCCTGTTCGAAATTCTCCACCACTGTGGCATTGTAGGGCGGGATGAAGTTATCCAGCATCTTGGAGCCACAGCTGGTGCGCACTCCGTTGGTGCAAAAGATATCCTTGTGGAGAATGGGAACGCCACAGAGAGCCGGAGCATTGCCTGCGGCCAGTCTTTTATCTGCTTCTGCTGCTGCTTTTAAAGCCTGATCTGCAGTCACTGTGATTACAGCGTTGTAATCTGGATTTAATGAGGCGATCCGGTCTAAAAAGTGCTGAGTCAGTTCAACACTGGAAAAAGCTTTGCTCTGCAGCCCTTTAACAAGCTCGGCAACGGTTAGGTTATACATTCTGGTCTCTACTCGATGACTTTGGGCACTAAAAACAGGCCCTCTTCGGTATCTGGTGCAATAGCCTGCAGTGCTTCACGCTGGTTGATTTCGCTAACCTCATCGTCGCGCAAGCGCTGAGTCCCCTGCATGGGGTGGGATACAGCCTCTACGCCACTGGTTTCGGCCGCTTGCAGTTGATCTACAAGCCCTAAAACACTGTCCAGACGCTCAGTTACCTCGGCGATGGTGCTTTCATCTATAGCAATGCGAGCCAGGGTAGCTAGCTTCTCAATTTCTTGGCGCTCAATATTCATTGTTTTATTCTCTGGGTTGGCTGAACCGGGGTCAAATCCAGGGGTTTGAAGTTTACATCAATTTTAGGGCCTAGATTAAGGGGAAAAAGCGCTAAAATCGGCTATTTCCATGGTTTTTGGGCTCTTTTGCCTATCTTTTAAAAGAGTAGTAGGAACTTTTGTTCAAGATCGGCTAGAATTCCGTTCAAAGCGAATAAAGTAGCGCGCCAGACGCTGAATTTGACGCTGATAAACTGTTAGATAATTACACAAAATTTAAAACTGTTTGTGACCTGACTCCACAGACGGTTATTAAGGACTAGGCATCGATGATATTTAAAAAACTCCGTGGCTTCTTTTCCAGTGATCTTTCGATCGACCTGGGTACTGCCAATACGCTGATCTATGTTCGTGAAAAAGGGATTGTTCTCAACGAGCCATCAGTGGTAGCGATTCGCCAGCATCTGGGACAGAAAATTGTTGAGGCCGTGGGAGTGGATGCCAAGCGAATGCTGGGACGTACCCCAGGCAATATCACAGCCATTCGCCCTTTGAAGGATGGCGTTATCGCCGATTTCCAGGTCACTGAAAAAATGCTGCAGCATTTTATTAAAAAGGTGCATGCCAAAAGCCTGGTGCCACCCAGTCCCCGCGTTCTGATCTGTGTGCCCTGTATGGCTACGGAAGTTGAGAAGCGGGCAATTAAAGAATCGGCCTACAGTGCCGGTGCCCGAGAGGTGTTTTTAATCGAAGAGCCTATGGCTGCTGCGATTGGTGCCGGGCTGCCTGTCGAGGAGGCTGTGGGTTCCATGGTGGTGGATATTGGTGGTGGTACCACCGAAATCGCGATTTTATCCCTCAATGGCGTGGTGTTCTCCGATTCTGTGCGCATAGGTGGCGACCGCTTTGATGAAGCTATCGTTAACTTTGTGCGTCGTAAATATGGCAGCGTAGTGGGTGATACCACGGCTGAGCGCATCAAGATGGAAATCGGTGCCGCCTACCTGGCCAAAGAGGTGCGCGAGATTGATGTTCGCGGACGCAATCTGGCTGAGGGTGTACCCAAGAGCTTTACCCTGACCAGCGACGAGATTCTGGAAGCATTGCAGGAGCCACTGGCCGGTATTGTCCAGGCGGTTAAGCGCGTGCTAGAGCAATCTCCACCGGAACTGGCGTCTGATATTGCTGAGACCGGTATTGTACTAACTGGTGGCGGCGCATTATTGAGAGATCTTGATCGGTTGCTGACTCATGAAACTGGTCTGCCGGTTATTCTTGCCGAAGAGCCGCTGACCTGTGTTGCACGGGGTGGCGGTGAAGCACTTGAGATGATGGATAACAGAAGACTGGATACGCTAACCCATTAACAGGGTTTGGTGCCGGTTATTACCCATTAGCTAGTCTTTTTAGGAGCGGACTTATTAACAGCGTATTTTCAAAGTCTGTCTCACCATTGCGAAAAATTCTGATCGTTGGGCTGCTAGCGTTCGGCCTGATGACCCTGGATGCCTACACCACCTGGCTGTCGCCTATCCACAATGTTGTGGATAATCTGGTACGTCCATTCCACTGGCTCTCCAATATTCCCAGCCGTGTACAGGAATGGGGTGAAATTAATACCGAGCCGCGCGCTGATATCCAGAAAGAAAATGCCCGCTTAACCCAGGAGAGTCTGATTCATCGTGGCCAGTTGCAGCGTATGTCTGAATTGGCAGCCGAGAACCTTCGCCTGCGCCAACTGCTCAATGCTACTGAACTGCTGATGGACAGTGTGCTGGTGACTGAGGTTATCGGCGTTTCCCCCAATCCCCAGAGCCATACGGTGACCATTGACCGCGGTCGCGATGACGGCGTCTATGCGGGTCAGCCTATTCTCGATGCAGAGGGGCTTATGGGGCAAATTATCTCTGTTTACGACAGTCACAGCGTGGCTTTGCTGATTACCGATAGTAGCCATGCTCTGCCTGTGCAGGTGCTGCGCAATGGTGTGCGTTCGATTGCCGAGGGTACGTCTGACTACAATGTTATGAGGTTGCGATTTGTGTCTCCAACCTCGGATATTCGTGAGGGTGACCAGCTGGTGAGCTCTGGTCTAGGCGGTCGTTTCCCGGTGGGCTATCCGGTGGGTACGGTGACCAGCATTACTCAAAAGCCAGGTAAGATTTTTGTCGATGTCGAGGTGGATCCCTCCGCCGAACTCGACCGCAGTCGCCACCTGCTATTGGTATTTAAGGTAGGTGGCCGAGATGCAGATGGGGCCCTGCGTTGAAACCCGTCAATTACAGTATTCCAGTCATTTTCTCACTGATGATTGCGGTATTTTTGCAGCTTGTGCCCTCCACAGGTGGCTGGCTTCTCTGGAAACCCAACTTTCTACTGCTAATGGTTATTGCCTGGATTCTGTATATACCCAATCAATACGGAATTGGCTTTGCCGCTCTGGTGGGACTTTTTGCGGACGCGCTGTTTCGCACGCCTTTGGGTCATTATGTGCTGGTATTTGCCCTCTGTGGCGCTGTGGCCTATCTACTGAGCCGCTGGCTGACCTATTTCTCGATGTTTCATCGGGCATTTTTAGTGTTTGTGCTGGTGATATTGGGTGAACTGGTGGGGGCGGCATTATTTTCCATCTGGGATATCCCCAAAAACCTCAGTCATCTGCATATTCTTGGGCTTACCTCAGCGATAGCCTGGGTGCTGGTTGACAGGTTTGTTGCCAGGATTCATCTGCATCATCGTTAATTTTAACGACCTGTCACTGCGAGGAAGCCCCTTGTTAGATCCAGATATGCTGTTAGCCTCTGCCTCGCCACGTCGCTCTGAGTTGCTCAGGCAGATCGGTGTGCGTTTTTGCCAGATGTCGGTCGATATCGATGAGAGCCAGGTTCCCGGCGAGTCTGCTGTTGACTATGTCAGCCGGATGGCGATGGAAAAGGCACAGGCTGGATGGGCTCGGCAAGCAGGTGCGCTGCCTGCCCTGGGCGCGGATACCACGGTGGTTTGTGATCAGTATATCTTTGGTAAGCCGGCAGATAAGCAGGATGCGCTGAATATGCTCTCCCGGCTCTCAGGAGCTACTCATCAGGTGCTCTCTGCAGTGGCTATTTGTCTAGGGGATGAATTAGCGTTGAGGCTGTCAAAAACCTCGGCGCGCTTTAGGCCAATTTCCCCCGAAGAATGTCTTGGCTACTGGGAAACGGGAGAGCCTCAAGATAAGGCGGGGGCCTATGGGATTCAAGGAATGGGCGCTGTCTTTGTTGCCCACATAGAAGGCAGTTATAGTGGTGTGGTGGGGCTGCCCCTGACGCAAACGGCAGAGCTACTAGGCTTATTTAATATACCGGTTTGGCGGCCTTTAGCGCATTAGATGCGGTTTATAATAACAATAGTTTTGATATTTAAATTTTTGTGGGAAACAGTATGAGTCGAGAAATTCTTATCAATATTACGCCGATGGAAACTCGCGTAGCCTTGGTAGAGAATGGCGTGCCCCAAGAAATTTCAATAGAGCGCAACCAGAAGCGCGGTCTGGTGGGTAATATCTATAAAGGCAAGGTAGTTCGAGTGCTCCCTGGTATGCAGGCTGCTTTTGTTGATTTAGGCGCAGAGCGAACGGGGTTTCTCCATGTCGATGATCTGTATATTGATAAAAGTGACAGTGGCGGTGATAGGGATACAGGTACCCCAGATATTAAAACTCTGCTCCATGAGGGGCAAAAAATACTGGTCCAGGTCATCAAAGATCCTATCAATACCAAAGGTGCGCGCCTTACTGCCCAGCTGTCAGTTGCGGCGCGGTACCTGGTATATATGGATAAGAGTAGTCACACCGGAATCTCCCAGCGGATTGAGGATGAGGCAGAGCGAGAGCGGCTGAAAGAGATTATTGCCTCGGCTGTGGCCGAGGATCAGCAGGGCCCAGGCGGCTACATTGTGCGCACCGCGGCAGAAGGTATCAGTGGCAATGAACTGGCATCTGATATCCGTTTTTTACAGCGCCTTTGGCAGCATATTGAGCAGGCCAAAACTAAGGCAGCCACGCCTAGCTGTCTCTATGAGGAACTACCTCTCTACAAGCGTGTACTCAGAGATATGGCCTCTGAGGACGTTGGAAAAATACTGGTCGACTCAAGGGAAGTGCTCGCTGAGTTGGTCAGCTTTGGCAATAAATTTAGTCCGGAAATTGCCAGTCTGGTTGAGCATTATCCGGGCGAGCGTCCACTGTTTTATCTGCACGGTATTGAGGATGAAATTGGCAAGGCATTGCAGCGCGATGTGCCGCTCAAATCCGGTGGTCATCTGGTGATTGATCAGACTGAAGCCATGACCACAATAGATGTAAATACCGGCGCATTTGTGGGTCATCGCAATCTTGAAGAGACCATTTATAAAACCAATCTTGAAGCCGCTGCAGCTGCGGCTCGGCAAATACGCATGCGCAATCTGGGCGGCATTATTATTGTCGATTTTATCGATATGCAAAATGCAGAGCATCGCCGTCAGGTACTGCGCACGTTTGAAAAAGCGCTGAGCCGCGATCGCGCCAAGAACAAGATTTCCGGTGTCACTGAGCTGGGTTTGGTACAGGTTACTCGCAAGCGCACCAGTGATAGTCTGGAGCATTTGCTCTGCCAGAGCTGCCCAACCTGTGAGGGTCGTGGTTCGATCAAGTCGGCGGAGACAGTGAGTTATGAAGTGCTGCGTGAGATTCTGCGGGTAGCCAGAGCCTATGAGTGCGATCAGCTTCGCGTACTGGCCTCCACGGCGGTTATAGAGCGCTTGCTGGACGAGGATTCCGCTCAGGTTGCCGATCTTGAAGAGTTTATAGATCGCACTATCCAGTTTCGTTCTGAGGCACTCTTTGCTCGCGAACAGTTTGATATTATTCCGGTTTGAGACTGACTGATGAATACTAAATTAAGCACAGTATTGCAGCGATTGAGACGGTGGTTATGGCTCACTGGCGCCCTGCTTATTATTGGTACCGTTATTTTTATTGTTATTGGCCGTCAGTCCATTACCAGTATTGATCAGCTGCGGCCCAGCCTGCAGCAGGCTATTGCCGACAGCATAGGTATGCAGGTTAATCTTGGCGAACTCAGTGGTGAATGGCCTCGCCTGAAACCTATTATTGAGGTTGAGAGGATTGAGCTGGTTGCTGCAGACAGCTCCAGCGCTATGGTACTGGATAGCGGTCGCGCCAACCTGGACGTGTTTTCCACCATAAAATACCGAACGCCAATCTGGCGTGAACTCAGTGTTGAGCGGTTGGCTCTGACTCTGGTTGAGGATCAGCGCGGTCGCTGGAGTCTCAAAGGTCTCTCCAGTGACACAGAGACTGATTTGCATATTATTACCGACCCCATTTTTTATAGCCGCCTTATCCTGCTCGAACAGGTAACGGTAGATCTGCAATTCATTTCTGGAAAAGTCATACAGATTCATGGTGACGATGTGCAACTGGAAAACGATACAGATTTTCATCGTGCAGAACTGTCCCTGCGCCTGTCTGATCAGGAGACGCCAGCCTATGTTTTGATTGAGGGTCAGGGCGATCCAGGTGACCTGGCATCATTTCATGCAGATGGTTATCTAAAGCTAGACGATTTTAATATCTCCAAGCCGCTGGTGCGGATTATTAAGCCCCTACTACCTGCTCTATTTGCCAATTTATCCGAGTTTCAGGCTAATGCCAGCGGTGAAGTATGGATCGATTTCCACCCGGGCAGCGCTCTGGATTTTGAAGGCAGTCTGGCAGTTAGCGAAATCCCTCTGGACTGGCTGGCTGATGTTCCTCCGGTGCGAGATATTCTTACGGATCTGACGGGTTGGTACACTCCCGGTTCCGACTGGGGTGCCAGATTGCAGGGCTTTGATTTTAGTTGGTCCGATGCCGAGATTGAGCCCCTCGATCTGGTGTTTAACCAGCGCCTGGGTTCGCGATGGCAGGACTTTGATCTGTCTTTTAATCACCTTGACCTCACTGTTCTAACCGATTTGCTGGGTCAGTCGCGCATCCCCTCGGAGCAAATTCTCGCGATTATCGATCAGATGCGGCCCCAGGGTGAACTGGATGCGCTGACACTGGGTCACAACGAACAGGGCTACTTTGCGTCCATGAATCTAGATGCTGTCGATATGCAGCCCTACAAAGGTATGCCCGGTGTCCGAGGTCTCAGTGGCTATGTCGAAGTTAATCAACAGGGCGGCCTGTTTCACGTAGCTGACAATGATGGCTTCGATGTGTTCTTTCCCAAGATATACCGAGATTATCTAACCGTAGATTCGGCCTCCGGCACCACCTATATGGACTGGCAGGCAGAGACCGAAACTCTGACATTGCGCAGTGAGCCAGTGGTGGCCAGTATGGATATTGGATCCAGCCTGATTATGTATTCGGTAAAACAGCAGCTGCCAGCAAAGGGCAGGCCTCCAGAGTTTAATTTAGTGGTTGGTGGCCGCGACTTAGATGCTGCCTATGGCAATAAATATTTACCCTATAAGCTACCGAAAAATCTTTCCAACTGGCTGGAAACAGCGGTGCTGGGCGGCAATGTTAAAGAGTTCGGGCTATTATTTCGCAGTGGGCCGCCCAGAGGAGATCGCACAGCCAGAACAACCCAGATACTCTTTGATATGGAAGACACAGATATCAACTATCACCCAGACTGGTTGGGGATGCGTGACCTGGATACTCTGGTGTTAGTCGATGATGGGTTTACCGAGAGTATTGTCACCAGCGGCAAAATTGGCGGTGCCAATATCCTGTCGGCCGCCGGTACCTATGACGCCGAGTTGCCTCTGGAGGAGCGTTTTCTCAGAGTTGATAGCCTGGTTAGCAGCGATTTGTCGGCTGCCATTGAAATTCTTGCCAAGTCGCCACTAAAGAAAAATATTGGCCCTCTGGGGGACTGGGATTTTGCCGGGCAGACTGAAATTGATTTGGATTTGAAAATCCCGCTTATCAGTCAGGCGATGAGAGATAAAGGCATCGAGCTACAGGGCGATTACCAGATCAGTACGCTTTTAAAGAATTCACAGATTGCGATTCCCAATTCTCCGATATCCGCGCAAAAACTCTCTGGCGCCCTTGAGTTTTCATTGTCAGATGGCCTGCAAGCGGAACAGATATCGGGCCTGTTGTGGGGGCAGCCATTAAGCACAAAATTTTATAGGGCCAATGGGCAGCAAAAGATTGGTTTTAACACCAGCCTGGCGCCTGAGAGTCTGAATCAGTTAGTGGATTTTCCCTGGACAGAGGTGCTCAGCGGCACCATTGCTGTCGATGGGTTAATAAGTCTGCCCAAAGCAGCTGAAAAGAAACCGGTGCGATTGCAAATGCTCAGCCAGATGCAAGAGGTGCAAGTGGATTTACCTGCGCCACTGGGCAAGGCCGCTGACCAACCGAGAATAATGGATTTAACATTATTTTTTGATCCCGAGCTGCGAGGACTGGAAGCCAAGTTTGGTGATAAATTAGCTGGTCAGCTGAGTTTTTCCGAGGGGCGTTTAACCCAGGGGATAGTAAGCTATGATCGACCACAGGCCAGTCCAAGGCCCGACCAGCTGTTACTGGCAAGTTATCTACCCACTACTGATCTGGCTGTCTGGCAGCCGGTGATTGAATTGTTCTCTGGTAATATACAGAAACCCTCAAAGGATAAACCGCGTCTGTGGCAGCCGGTTTTTGATCTGCAGTTTGATCAGCTTGAGCTTGCGACTTTCCAGCTAGAAAACATTAACTCTGAAATTAGTTTTGACGAGGATGGGACGCGAATTCAATTTACCAGCCATCTAGCAGATGGTCTGGTCAGCTTGCCGATAGATGCGCAGTCAGTGCCCAGGGTTGACCTTAGTCGCCTGGCACTGCCCAGTGCGCTATTGCAGGAGAAAATTGGCCAGGAGGAGGTAGATCCCAAAACCTTTTTGGCCGCTGATATATCCATTGACCAGCTGTCAGTGGGCGATGTGCAATGGGGGTCCCTGGCCTTTGAGCTGCGCCCCGAGATTTCTGGCGCCGCTGTTAACAATATCAATGGCAATCTGTTTGGCATTCAACCCGGGTTGTTTACCAATGAGCCAGCCACAGAATTTTTCTGGAGCTTCGATGGCAGCAGTCATGGTAGCCGCCTGGTGGGCCCTATAGGTATTGGCAATATAGGTGATATGTTTACCGCCTTTGATATTGCCAAGGTGGTGGACAGTAGTTCGGGGAAAATGGTTGTTGATTTGGCCTGGAACGATAAACCCTGGAATATTTCCCGCGAGAATATTAACGGCGATTTTCAGCTCAATTTAAAAGAAGGCAGTTTCTATAAATCTTCCGGTGGTGCCGACGCGGCGCTAAAGTTGATTAGCCTGTTTAACTTTGCCAACTGGCTGCGACGCTTGCAGCTGGATTTCTCAGATGTTGTAGGACAGAATCTGGCCTACAACAACCTGACAGGAAATATTCATTTTGAAAATGGTGTAGCCCAGTTAGCCGACCCCTTAAAAATGAAAATGCCCTCGGGTCGTATGAGTATAGCGGGCGACTTTGATTTGACCCGAGAAACAGTGGATGCCCAGCTGGTGGCGACACTTCCAGTGGCGACCAATCTCCCCTGGGTGGTAGCGCTTTTGGGCGGTCTGCCTGCGGCCGCTGGTGTCTATGTGACCAGTAAATTGGTGGAGAAGCAGGTGGACAGGCTGTCGAGCATTAGCTACAAGGTTTCAGGCCCCTGGGACGATGTCGAAGTGGCTGTGGACAGGATTTTTGCCGCTGAACTAAAAAATACTCAGCCAGCAGAGTCCCCTGAGAAAACTTCAACTGAAGCGGAGGGTCAGCCGACTAAATGAAAATTATTGCCGCAGTTGTGCAGCTAAAACCCCAGGGCTCGGTCGCTGGTAATTTGCAGCATGCGGAAAGTCTGCTTCGCAAGGCTGCGGAAGCCGGTGCGCAACTGGCCGTGCTGCCGGAAAATTTTGCCTACTATGGACAATCTGATTTTCTCACTGCTGGTCGCGCAGAGTCCGACGACATGGGTCTGGCGCGCCAGTTTGTGGCTCAGCAGGCAAAAAAATACGGACTCTGGCTGGTGGGAGGAACCATTCCGGTCGCCGAGTCCAAACCGCGCTCATTTGCCCGTTGCTATGTTTATAACCCCAAGGCAGAGGTGGTAGGTTACTACGACAAAATTCATCTGTTTGATGCAGATCTGGCCTCGCAGGAGGGCAACAGCGCCTATCGAGAATCAGATGATTTTAGTGCTGGAGAGCAGGTTAAAACAGTGCGCACAGAGCTGGGCGTTCTGGGACTGACCGTTTGTTACGACCTCAGATTTGCAGAGCTTTTCCAGATGTTATCGAACTCGGGTGCTGAAATTGTGACAGTTCCATCGGCCTTTACCGCGGTCACTGGTGAGGCCCATTGGCAAGTGCTGTTGCGAGCTCGAGCCATTGAGAATCAACTGTTTGTGCTGGGTGCCAATATGGTAGATCGGTGCCACGAAACACGAGGCCTGTGGGGAGGAAGTGCGATTATAGATCCCTGGGGCAATGTATTGGCTTCACTGGATGAACAGCCGGGCATTGCAGTAGCTGAGATCGACCTGGATCTGATCGGGCAGTGCAGAAGTAAAATACCCATGGCGCAGCATCGCCGGCTGATCTAATTACCCTGTTAAATTATTCTGATAGCTCTCTGAGATAAGCAAATAGTTTGCGCGCAGCAGCTGGTGGTTTTTTCTGTTCCATTTCCCTGCTGGCCTGGCGCTGCAGATTGCGTAACTGTTGTCGATCGCTCGCCTGGTGTAGCTCAATAAAATCCTCAATTGCGCTGTGACCCTCATTAATAATTCGGTCGCGCCACTGTTCCAGTTGAGCGAAATGCTGTCGGTAGGTTTGAGACTGATGATCCATGCGATCCAGGGTCTCCTGAATTGTACTGATATCCAGAGTGCGCATCAGTTTGCCGATATATTGCAGGTGACGGCGCTTGGCCTCCCGACTTTTCAGTCTTCGCGCTTCATGGATGGCCTCCTCCAGAGGTTCGGGCAGACTAAATTTTTCAAGCTGGCCGCTGGGCATATCCATCAGTTGTTTGCCCATATCCTGCAGCGCCTGACTATCTCGCTTGAGTTGAGATTTACTGGGCCCATCGTATTGCTGTTGCTCTGCATCGCCAGATAACTCTGACTGGTCGGGTAATTCTGTCATGATAAAAATACCGCAGCCAGTCCAAGGAAAGATACAAAGCCGACTATATCGGTGACCGTAGTAAGGATCACCGAGCCAGCCAGTGCTGGATCTATTTTGATAGAGCGCAGTAGCACCGGCAGCAATGTGCCGGTCAAGGCAGCAGCCATAAGGTTAATGGCCATGGCCAGACCAATAATTAAGGCCATGGTGATATCCTGAAACCACAGGGAAACCACAGCGCCTATCACCAGGGCATAAAGCAGTCCATTCAGTGCGCCCACGGTAAATTCTTTACTCAGCAACCAGGATAGATTGCCGCGCTCTACCTGACCAAGAGCCATGCCACGAATCATCACGGTTAAAGTTTGGCTGCCGGCTACGCCACCCATGCTGGCTACAATGGGCATAAGAATAGCCAGAGCCACCACCTTGTCCAGTGTTTCCTCAAACATACTGATCGCAGTGGAGGCAAGAATGGCAGTGATAAGATTGACCCCCAGCCACAGGGCTCTTCGCGGAGCGGTGCGCACAATCGGTGAAAAGGTGTCCTCGGTATCGCTCAAACCCGCCATGGCCAATAATGAGTGGTCGGCATCTTCCACGATCACATCAACCACATCATCGATGGTAATGCGGCCGAGCAGATGATTCTGGTCATCCACCACTGGGGCAGAAACCAGGTCATAGCGCTGGAACAGCTGGGCAACATCTGAGTCAGTGAGATTGACATGAATTGCCTGAACCTCGGTATTCATGACTTCCCGCACTGTCGTAGTTGGGCTGGAGGTCAGTAGCTTTCCCAGGGGTAGATTGCCGAGAAAGGCATCTTTGCGACTGACGACAAATAGGTTATCGGTAATATCTGGTATCTCTTCAAAGCGACGCAAGTAGCGCAGTACAACATCGACAGAAATATCCGGACGCACGGTAATCACCTCGGTGTCCATCAGGCCACCGGCGGTATCTTCGTTGTAGGTGAGCACAGATTCAACCCGATGCCTGTCTTGCACAGACATGGCTTGCAGCACTTCGGGAATCACTTTATCTGGTAATTGCTGAAGGATATCGACGATATCATCCACATCCAGACCCTCAGTAAGAGAGGCAACTTCGGCGCCATCCATCTCATTGAGGAATTCAATTTGAATTTCATCAGACAGCTCTTGAATCACTTCACCGGAGATTTCGGGATCAATTAGCTCCCAGAGAATGCGCCGGAACTTGGGTGGTGCTGTCTCCAGTTGATGGGCAATATCCGGAGGGGCTAAATTGCTGAGGATATGACGTACCTGATTCAGGGTTGCTGAATCAATGGTTGTGCCTAGTTTGGCCAGCAAATTGTTTTCTATGATATTGCTCATATCTGTTCCCTGACAAAACCGCATGGTGCGGTTATGGGGCTGATGAAGCGGCTATTTTAGCGAGCAATGGTGCTCACTGATAGGGTTTACTGAAATCAGTTATTTTTAAAAATTGTTATTCGCCCTCTCCAAAATAATCATCCAGCAGTGCAGTAATTTCATCACAGGCAGCCTGTTCATCCGGGCCATCAAATTCAAAAATAAGCTCTGTGCCCTGATTGGCGGCCAGCAACATCAAAGACATAATACTTTTTGCATCCACCAGAGGTTCCTGTTTGCCTGTGCGCACTGCACATTGATGGTGGGCTGCAGCGCTGGCCAGTTTGGTCGCAGCTCGGGCGTGCAGACCCAGTTTATTAATAACAGCTATCTGGCGCCGAATCATCGTGCCAGCTCTTTATGCACAACCTGCACAAAGGGCTGCTCCTTGGAGAAGTGTTCGCAGAGACGATTGGCCAGGTAGACTGACCTGTGTTGCCCTCCGGTACAGCCAATGGCCACGGTGAGATAGCTGCGGTTATTTGACTGGAATTTAGGAATCCATCTGGTCAGATAGCCAATAATGTCGGCGAGCATGGAGGCGACATCCACCTGTCCCTCAAGGAACTGAATAACCTCGGGATCCTTGCCAGTCTGAGCGCGCAACTCCCTTTTCCAGTGCGGGTTAGGCAAACAGCGGACATCAAAAATAAAGTCGGCATCCTCGGGGGTGCCACGCTTAAATCCAAAGCTCTGAAATAGGATCGACATATTTTGGAGGCTGTGGGGAACAACGGTATTTTTAATCAGATCTCTGAGTTGATGCAGTGATAGTCCAGAGGAATCTATAACCCGATCGGCGATATCAGCTATGGGCGCCAGCATGCCTTTCTCTAAGTTAATAGCTTCTTTGAGATTGATATGGTCAGAACTCAGCGGATGCTTGCGTCTGGTTTCACTGTAGCGGCGCAGCAGGTCGCCACTGTGGGCATGTAAAAACACGACGCTGACATCAACACCACTGTTTGCAATACCCCTGAGAATCTGAGGTATTTTGTTGAGATCGCCGACTAGGTTGCGGGCATCAATACCCACGGCAATATTTAAGTCGGCACTGTTATTGTTGTCGGATTTAAGTTGCGCAATCAGTTCGGGCAACAGGCCTGCGGGCAGATTGTCGATGCAGGTAAAGCCAACATCCTCGAGAATATTGAGCGCGGAACTCTTGCCGGACCCTGATCGGCCGCTTATCACAACCAGACGCACAGCTAGTTCCCCCGCTCTAGCTGTATGGCTGTAGCAAATAGCTCTGCGCTGTTGCTGCACTGACGCAATGATTCCCGGGATGATTCAGTCTGCATTAGATTAGCTATCCTCGCCAGTGTGGCCAGATGTTCGTCGTTCTTTTCTTCCGGCACCACCAGAGCAAAAATAAGATCCACCGGCTGATCGTCCAGAGCATCAAAGTCCACAGGCTTTTGAAGTTTTATCAGACAGCCATGGATACGGTTAAAGCCAGAGGCGCGACAGTGGGGTATGGCGACACCTTCACCTATGCCTGTGCTGCCCAGTCGTTCCCGAGCAACCAGTTTGTGAAATAGCCCATCGCTCTGTTCCGCATCTCCACCCAGCTGTTCGGTAATAAAGGATGACAGATTTTCCAAGACACGCTTTTTGCTAGCGCCGGGCAGATCACATCTGGTCATTGTTGGGGTCAGTACATCGGTGATTTTCATTGTTGCAGCTAATGGCCCCTGTGCTTCTCTTTATGTTTTATAAGTTGTCGATCCAGTTTGTCTGTCAGGGCATCAATGGCTGCGTACAGATCTTCATGCTCTGCGTTGGCAAATAGATCACCACCGGCAACATGCACAGTAGCTTCAGCTTTTTGAGCTAATTTGTCGACGGTTAAAATAACAGCTGTGCTGGTAATTTTTTCAGAGTGTCTTTCCAGTTTGGAAAGTTTATTGGTGACATAGTCGCGGATAGGGTCGGTAATATCTAGGTGGTGTCCACTGATTGTCATTTGCATGCAGTTCTCCTTTTACTTTGCATTTTCGAATCTTTTTCTCTGACTGGAGGATGGGATTCCCATGCTCTCGCGGTATTTAGCCACGGTTCGTCGAGCGACCTGTATTCCCTGTTCCTCTAGTAAAGAGGTTAACCTGTTGTCGCTTAATGGTTTGGCTGGTTGTTCAGCGCTAATCATTGTTTTTAGGATAGCGCAAACTGCTGTAGATGAACACTCTCCGCCACCGGATGTGCCAACATGGCTGGAAAAAAAGTACTTGAGTTCAAAGATACCCTGGGGTGTAGCCATGTATTTGGTGGTAGTCACACGGGAAATTGTAGACTCATGGAGATCGAGTTTAGTGGCAATATCAGACAGAACCATGGGTTTCATGGCCACAGGGCCGTGATCCAGGAAACCCTGCTGCAAATCGATAATGGTCATTGAGACCCGCATAAGTGTCTCGTTGCGGCTCTCCAGGCTGCGCAGAAACCAGCGCGCCTCGGCGAGATTATTCTTTAAAAACTGATTTTGGTCGCTGTTGTCCGAGCGCTTAATTAAGTTGCTGTAAGTATCGTTGATCCTCAGTCTTGGCATATTGCTGTCATTGAGCTGAACACGCCAGCGCCCGGCAACTTTTTCTACATACACATCGGGGACAATATATTCGGCATCATTGGCAGAGAGTGCCTCTCCGGGCCGCGGATTGAGACTGCGAATAAGCGCAAGTGCTTCCTGGGTTTCCTCGTTGCTGTAACCCGCTTTTTTACTTAGGCGGCTTAGTTCTACCGAGGCAATATCATCGAGAAAGTCACAGACAAGGCCTTGTGCCTGCTCTAAATAGGGAGTTTCCAAGCTTAGCTGATTAAGCTGAATGAGCAGACTCTCCCCAATATCACGGGCAAACACACCAGGGGGATCAAACTGTTGCAGTCGCTTGAGCACGGCGACCAGTTCGTCCTCTTCCAGAGCATCCTCGAGATCCTCATAATTTATATGATCGGTAATATCCTGGAGATTGCTGCCGATAAAACCATTGTCACTAATGGCGTCGACAAAGGCCTCGGCGATCTCGCGATCACGATCAGAGAATGGGGTCAGATTGAGCTGCCAGTGGAGGTGGTCTTGCAGTGACTCGGTCACCTGATACACCTGCTCCAGGTTGACCTCGCCACCACCGCTGCTGGCAGGTGCAGGGGCGCTGTATACCTCGTCCCAGTTAGCATCCACGGGTAAATCCTGAGCAGTATCATTGTCCCAGTCACTGGAAGCTTCGGACTCGGTAACCGTTAATTCGCTGGCATCTGCCGCAGTGGTGTGAAGACTGGGGTCGTCGGTGTCGAAATTGACATCCCGGTCCTCTGCGACAGATTTCTCTGTGGTCTGTTGATCGCCGTCCTGTTCCTGAGGATTGCCCTGGTCCTCATCGATTTCCAGAAGCGGATTGTTGTACAGCTGTTCTATCACTTCCTGCCGCAGCTCGAGAGTGGACAGCTGCAACAGTTTGATGGCCTGCTGCAGTTGCGGCGTCATCGTGAGCTGTTGGCTGATCTTGAGCTGTAAGCCTTGGCGCATAGTCAAAAATCAAATTATAGAATGAGATGCAATTTTAGTGCCGATTTATACTGGCTGGCAATCATCCATTTATGAATTAGGCCATTATTAGAGGGTAAAATGCTCTCCAAGGTAGGTTTTTCGCACTTTTGCGTCATTTAAGATATGTTCTGTGGTGCCCTCAGCGATTACATGGCCCTCACCGATGATGTAGGCATGTTCACAGATATCCAGAGTTTCCCTCACATTGTGATCTGTAATCAGCACACCAATACCACTGTCGCGCAGATGGCGAATAATATTCTTAATATCATTGACCGAGATGGGGTCAACTCCAGCGAAGGGCTCATCCAGCAGAATAAACTGTGGATTTGCCGCCAGAGCTCTGGCAATTTCTACTCGTCGACGCTCGCCGCCCGACAGGCTCATGCCGGTGTTTTTTGCCAGATGAGAAATATGGAATTCGTGCAGTAAGTCTTCCAGGCGCTGACGGCGCTGCTGCCGACTGAGCTCAGGGCGAGTTTCTAAAATGGCGAGAATATTATCCTCTACGCTGAGCTTTCTGAAGATCGAGGGTTCCTGAGGGAGATAACCCAGGCCCCGGCGGGCACGGCCATGCATTGGCAGGGCGGTAATATCCTGGCCATTGATAGTGACCGTACCACCATCCTGAACAACCAGACCAATAATCATATAGAAACAGGTAGTTTTACCCGCGCCATTGGGGCCCAACAGACCCACTATCTCCCCCTGTTTAACAGACAGAGAGACATCTTTGACCACTGGCCTTTTGCCGTAGGATTTGGCGAGATTACGCGCTTCTAAAACTGCCATCAGGGTCTGATCTCTTGTTGGCTGTCGGCAGTGGAATTTTCCTGGGTAGAGGGGGGTATCACAAGCTGAATACGCTTTCCACTGGCGCGATCTCCACCTTTGGCCTTCCAGGTTTCATTTTTTAAGTCGTAAGTAATGCGCTCGCCTTTAATCAGGGTGCCGTTGCGTGATAACGAGGCATTGTTTTTAAGGTTGATCAGATCGTCGGCGAGCCTATATTCAATAACTTCACCTCGCGCTATCACCATGCCGCCCTGAACCTGGGGTTGCTGTTGATAGCTGGCTGGCGTGCCCAGAGACACAATACGGCTGACCTTATTGCCTTTGTAGTGGATGGTCACCCTGTCCGCATCGATTAAAACAGAGCCCTGACGAATAACTACATTGCCCCGATATTCGGTTAACCCTGATTGGTCATTGCGCTCAGCAGAGTCCGATTCAATGGTAATGGGCTGTTGTCGATCATCAGGTAGTGCCTGCACCGAGACTGAGCACAGCAGCAACAGAACTGTGGCTGCGATATTTACGCCCCTGGCTAAGAAGATATTAAAGCGGTTCATGAATAGCTCGAACATTGGATTTGATGGTAAAAACGTCATTGGCGAGGTTGGCCTTTAGCCCTGTTCCGGAAAGTGTAACCTGCGGGGTGCGCAGTTTAAAGCGGCCCGGTGCAGAGGCAGTATAGGTGGCCGGTTTGTAGCTGATTTTTGCCGAGGTCAGCTCAGTGGTGCCCCGGGGCTCATCAACAACAGCTACTACATTGCCCGCCAGTAATAAAGTTTCACCGTTATTGTTCAGTATTCCACTGTTGGCGCTAATATTGATGACCTCTGCTTCTGCGGGCTCTTGAGGATTGTTATCCCGTTTAGCTACCAGCTGTAGTTCGCTGATTTGCAGTCTGGAATTGTCATTAAAAAATTCCATCTTGGGCGAGGACAGAACATATTGCTCAGCGCCGTCTGCACCAAAACGTTGACTGACTACAGAGGTCATATAGCTATCGGCGCTGGGTGTCCCTTCAATCTGACTCACCTGATTACGCAAAAAGGATTCTGGAGGGCTATCCCAGACCAGCAGGAACCCGCTAATCAACAGTAGCAAACCAAAAGCCAGCGAGAACTGTTTTATCATTGAAAGCTTGCCAGGATTGGTTGCAGCTTGCCCTGAGCCTCAAGAATCATCTCCGCAGCCTCGCGCACAGCGCCCTGACCGCCATGCTTAGATGTCTGCCAATGGGCCTGCTCGGCAAGAGTGACAGAGCCATTGGCTGGAGTGATACCCAGGCCAACCCGGCGGATAACAGCCAGATCCGGAAGATCATCGCCCATAAAGGCAACCTCATCCATCTGCACATCCATCGTTTGCAGTAATTCATTGAGGGCGGTTAATTTATCTTCCCGGCCTTGAACCACCGGATTAATGGATAGCTCATCGGCTCGTCGCTGCAGCAGGCTAGAGACTCGACCGGTAATGATACCCACCTGTATATCGCCTCTCTGCAGTAGCTTGATGCCGAGACCATCCTGTATATTAAAGGCCTTCATCTCTTCGCCGCTATTGCCGTAATAGAGGCGTCCATCGGTTAGCACACCATCGACATCCAGCAATAGCAGTTTTATTTTTTTGGCAGCGGCAATCACCGAGTTAGGAATATTCATTACACCACTCCTGCACGCAAAATATCGTGCATATGCAGCACGCCCACAGGATGGTGTTGTTCGTCTTCAACAATCAGTACCGTAATACTGGAGGCCTCCATTAATGTCAGGGCCTCGGCGGCGAGAATATCTCGGCTGATAGTCTTGGGGTTGGCCGACATCACCTGCTGCATGGTGGCGCTGCTGATATCCAATTTTTGATCGATCACACGGCGTAAATCACCATCGGTAAACACACCCAGCAAAGTATTCTCAGCATCCACTATGGTAGTCATGCCAAATCCTTTCTCGGTCATTTCCAGCAGAGCATCCTGCAATGGCTGTTCGGCTGTGACTCTGGGAACCTCGCCATCGCTGTGCATAATATCGCTGACGCGCAGTAGCAGTTTGCGTCCCAGAGCGCCGCCAGGATGGGAGAAGGCAAAGTCTTCGGCGCTAAAGCCACGAGACTCCAGCAGAGCTATCGCCAGTGCATCCCCCATTACCAGAGTAACTGTAGTGCTGGTGGTAGGTGCCAGATTTAGCGGGCAGGCCTCTGTCGTAACACTGACATTGAGGTTGGCACAGGCGGACTGAGCCAGCACTGACTCCGGGGCACCGGTCATACTGATCAGGGGAATACCCAGACGCTTGATCAGCGGTAATATAGTAATTACCTCGGCTGTATTACCGGAATTGGAGATAGCTATCACCACATCATTCTTGGTGATCATACCCAGATCACCGTGGCTAGCTTCACCCGGGTGAACAAAGAAGGCAGGGGTTCCAGTACTGGCCAGGGTGGCGGCAATCTTATTGCCTATATGACCAGACTTGCCCATGCCTGTCACTACCACGCGGCCTTCACAGGCGAGGATGGTTTTACAGGCTGTCTCGAAATCACTGTCAATAAAAGGAGCTAGCTGACTGACCGCCAAAGCTTCCATCTCTACGGTGCGCAGGCCTGATTTAACAAAGTCGTGTGATGCCATAATCTTTTAGTTACCGGTGATAGGCGGAAAAACAGAGCCCTATTATAGGGCAAAACTAAAGCCTGGTGTCGTCCCTTAGCCTGCCACTATAGCGGGCCATAGCAATACATAATAAAAACCATAGCCCACCAGAAGCAATAGGCCCATAGTTCTGGAAAGGTGAGCCCTCTGAGGATTTTGACGCAGGGCCAGCGCTACCAGAGCGATCATTAGCACTGTCATAAAAGCCATTGAGGCAAAGTCTCTCGAGAATACCTCGGCATTGAGAGCCATAGGAGAAATAGCGCCAGCTGAGGTCATCACCAGCATCAGGTTAAATAGGTTTGAACCAAACACATTGCCCAGAGCAATATCATGATGACCGCGCAGTGCACTGATTACTGAGGCAGCCAGCTCTGGCAAGCTGGTGCCAATAGCGACGACGGTCAGCCCAATAACAAGCTCACTGATGCCCATATAGACTGCGATGGATTGTGCACCCCAGACTGTCACCCTGGCGCTGACCAGCAGCACAGCCAGGCCAATTGCAAACCACAGACCAGCGACCGCCATGGATAGCTCTGGGATATCTTCGGCCTCTTTCAATGTCTCTGGGTTGGGATTACTTTTCTTATATTTCACAATCAGTATCAGCAGTGGGACTACTAACAGGGCCAGAGAAATACTTTCACCGCGGCCTAAAAAGCCATTGTAGAGGCATAATCCAGCCAGGGCTGTAATCAGTAATAGCACCGGGCTCTCTTGTTTAAGCAGGTGTTTTTGTACCGGCAGCGGCGCAATCAGCGCAGTGATACCTAATACCAGACCTATATTGGCCAGATTTGAGCCCAGGGCATTGCCGACAGCCATCTCGCCTACATTGCTGAGAGCTGCATTAATGGAGACGATTATTTCTGGTGCTGAGGTGCCTACTGAGACCAGGGTCAGGCCAATGACCATAGGCGAGACCCCAAGGTTACGGGCCGCGCCTGCACTGCCAGCGACAAATCTGTCTGCACCCCAAAGAAGCCCTAAAATTCCCGCGATTAGGGCAAGTATGGGTAGATAAATTGCGGACATAGAGTCTCCGGTGACAGCCTGAGTTGGTTTATTCAACAAAGCGGGAATGGTATAGTGCGCAGCCGCCATTGTCAGCACTGAAGCACTAGATTCTTAAACTGCTGTCAAAAACAAAGATTTAATCAGGGAAAGGCAATATGAAAACAGTTAAAGCGAGTCTGGGCCTGTTATTGATGGGGCTAATAATGAGCCTGGCGCCATTGGCTTCTGCCGATGGTGGCAAAGCTGACCCCTACGGGCAAATTGAGCAGGTAACTGCTGATCTGCTTGGGGTAATCAGCACCTATGCTGAGGGTTACCCGGCGAACGAGCAGGCCTATTTTACAGCCCTGTCTCAGCTAATGCAGGAACATGTAGACTTTAAATATATTGCCGCGCAGGTGATGGGCCCGTTTAAGGCTCAGGCGACTCCTCAGCAGCGCAAGCTGTTTGAGAGCAAATTTCGCAGTGGTTTGATAGAGACCTATGGTCGGGGTTTGATTGGCTATGGCGATGAAAAGATTGTGCTGATTAACAGGGCCGAATTAAAAGCCGGCCAGCGCAAGGTGTCGGTCAAGCAGGAAATCCGCAGCAATGGCGTGGTTTATCCAATGGAGTACTCCATGGCGCTGAGCAAGAGAACCGGCAAATGGAAGGCGATTAATGTGATTATCAATGGCATTAATATGCGTAATATTTTCCGCAGCCAGTTTGTCAATGCGGCACAGAAGTCCGGCGGCGATATAGATAGCGTGATCGCTGGATGGTCAACGGAATCCTGATCCGTATTAAAATTAATAAAGAGTTAACTAAATGAATCCTGAAGATGTAAAAACACTGCTCGAAAACGCTCTAACTCATTGTCAGATTCAAGTTGAGACTGAGGGTAGTCATTTCAATATCGTCGCTGTCGGTGACATATTTGAAGGCAAGCGAGCTGTGCAGCGCCAGCAGATTATCTATGCTGCTCTAAATGAGCAGATTTCCTCTGGCGCGATTCATGCCGTCAATATGAAGATTTTCACTCATCAGGAGTGGCAGCAGCGCGGCTGATCCACTCTTCAGGGCTGAAGCATGTAGACTCAGCCCATTGTCACAATGTTATTTCTAACCTTGGGGTTAACCAATGGATAAACTGATTATTCAAGGGGGCAAAGTGCTCCGCGGTGAAATCTGGATTTCCGGATCCAAAAATGCCGCCCTGCCGATACTGTCGGCTTCTCTGCTGTCTGAGGGTTTGGTCACCATTGGTAATCTGCCCCATCTGCAGGACGTGACAACCACCATCGAGCTGTTGGGGGCTCTGGGTGTTACCGTGAGCATTGATGAAAAAATGCGTCTGGAAGTGGATACATCCAGTTTAAACAGCCTCACAGCACCCTATGATCTGGTCAAGACCATGCGCGCCTCGATTCTGGTTCTGGGGCCCTTGCTGGCTCGCTACGGGGAGGCCAATGTTTCATTCCCCGGCGGTTGCGCCATTGGCAGTCGCCCAGTCGACTTGCATTTGCGCGGGCTGGAGGCTATGGGCGCAACCATTGACATTGATGAGGGTTATATTCGTGCGCGCAGTGATGGCCGTCTTACCGGCGCTCATATTCTGATGGATATAGTGTCTGTGGGAGCCACCGAAAACTTAATGATGGCCGCGGCACTGGCCGAGGGCACCACGGTAATTGAAAATGCCGCCCGAGAGCCGGAGATAGCAGATCTGGCTAACTGTATGAACGTCTGGGGCGCAGATGTGCAGGGCGCAGGATCAAATACTCTCACTATTAAGGGTGTTGATAAATTGACTGGCGGTTCTTTTGAAGTAATGCCAGACCGCATTGAAACCGGCACCTATCTGGCGGCTGCCGCAGCCACTGGTGGCAAGGTCAGGGTTCGGCAAACTGATCCTTCAACCCTTGAGGCGGTGCTGCTCAAGCTTGAAGAAACCGGCGCAGTAATCACTCAGGGCGAGGACTGGATTGAGCTGGATATGCAGGGCAAAAGACCCAGGGCTGTCAATATTAAGACAGCACCCTATCCCGGATTTCCAACGGATATGCAGGCCCAGCTTACTGCGGTCAATGCAGTGGCCGAGGGAACAGGTATCATTACCGAAACCATTTTTGAGAATCGATTAATGCAGGTCCAGGAGCTCAATCGCATGGGCGCCAATATCAGTGTTGAGGGCAATACTGCGGTTGTCACCGGGGTTGAGCGGCTCAAAAGTGCTCCGGTAATGGCCTCAGATCTGCGCGCATCGGCGGCGTTGGTGATTGCTGGTATGGTGGCCGAGGGTGAAACTGTAGTCGATCGCATCTATCATATTGATCGTGGTTACGAATGTATTGACGAAAAATTGCAACAACTGGGCTGCAAAATTAAACGCCTACCAGGTTAAATTGAACGAGATTACTAGACTGTTATGACCCAGATTACTCTGGCCCTGACCAAGGGTCGCATATTAAAAGAAACCTTACCGCTGCTGGCTACTGCGGGCATTGAGCCTGCCGAGGATATTGCCATCAGCCGCAAACTGGTCTTTAAAACCAATCACAGTGGCCTGCGGTTGCTGATTCTACGCGGTTCTGATGTGCCCACCTATGTTCAGTTTGGTGCCGCTGATCTGGGCGTAGCTGGCAAAGACGGCCTGCTGGAGCATCAGGGTGATGGTTACTATGAGCCACTGGACCTGGGGATTGCCCGCTGTAAATTAATGACTGCCGTCCCTGTGGGCGCTAAGCCACAGCAAGGGCGTCTGCGGGTGGCGACAAAATATATCAATGTGGCCCGACAATTTTATGCTGAGCAGGGTCGCCAGGCCGACCTGATTAAACTCTATGGCGCTATGGAGCTCGCGCCCATATTGGATCTGGCTCATGAGATTGTTGATATTGTGGATACAGGTAATACTTTAAAAGCCAATGGCCTCGAAGCTCGGGAAGAAATTGCCGATATCAGCTCGCGCCTAATTGTTAACAAAGCGGCCATGAAAACCAAGTACGCGGAAATCCAAAGCATAGTTAATGCGCTTGGAGAGGCTGTGGCAAAAGCATGAAAGGCTCCACTATTAAACGATTAGATGCCAGCGAAGCAGGGTTTTTGGCTGCTCTGGATCAGCTGATCGCCTGGGATATGGTGTCGGATACTGGGGTGGAGAGCACAGTTGCCGATATCTTGCAGCAGGTGCGCAGTCGAGGTGATGCTGCACTGGTAGAGTACAGCAATCGCTTTGATCGCCGCGACTGCGACAGTATTAGCGACTTCTGCCTGCAGACTGAACAGTTGCAGCAGGCCCTCGAATCCATTGATTCCGAGACTCGCGCAGCGCTGGAAACTGCGGCTGAGCGAATCCGTGACTACCACAGCCACCAGCTCCAGCAATCCTGGCAGTATCAGGAAGACGACGGCACATTGCTGGGGCAGCAGATCACTCCTCTTGAGCGAGTGGGTATCTATGTGCCTGGAGGCAAAGCCAGCTATCCTTCATCGGTGCTAATGAATTGTATCCCTGCGCGGGTCGCCGGTGTAGAAGAGGTGATTATGATGGTGCCAGCACCAGATAATCAGCTTAGTCCCATTGTTCTGGCAGCGGCCGCCATTGCTGGCGTGGATAGGGTATTTACCATCGGGGGTGCCCAGGCTATTGGGGCGCTGGCCTTTGGAACCGAGACAGTGCCCAGAGTCGATAAGATTGTTGGCCCAGGCAATATTTATGTGGCCACCGCAAAGCGTATGGTGTTTGGCAGAGTGGGTCTGGATATGGTCGCTGGGCCCAGTGAAATTCTGGTGGTCTGTGATGGCGAGACCGATCCCGACTGGATTGCCATGGATTTATTCTCTCAGGCAGAGCACGACGAGGACGCCCAATCGATCCTGATTGCCTGGGATAGCGACTATCTGGATGCGGTCTACCAGAGTATTGAAAAGCTGCTGCCAGAAATGGAGCGCAGAGATATTATTGTCCAGTCCCTGGCCAATCGCGGGGCGCTTATCAAGGTTGCCGACGAGGATGAGGCTGTCAGCATCTGCAACCGCATTGCGCCGGAACATCTGGAGCTGTCTGTGGCAGACCCCCAAGCCTGGCTACCGAAAATTCGCCATGCGGGGGCTATCTTTATGGGACGGCACAGTGCCGAGGCTCTGGGCGACTACTGCGCAGGGCCCAACCATGTGTTGCCCACATCTGCGACCTCAAGATTTTCATCGCCTCTGGGTGTCTATGACTTTCAGAAGCGCAGCTCGATTATTTTCTGTTCCGAGCAGGGTGCCTCTGACCTTGGCAGAGTAGCCTCTGTGCTGGGGCGCGGCGAGTCATTGACCGCCCATGCGCGGTCAGCGGAATATCGCATTAAAGATTAGTTACTCAAAGATAGGTTCTTCGGAGCAAGGTTGATTATGAGCAGGTACTGGAGTGATTTTGTAAAACAGCTGCAACCCTATACCCCGGGTGAGCAGCCTAAAATCAGCAATCTCACCAAACTCAATACCAATGAGAATCCCTACGGACCCTCACCAGATGCGCTGGCGGCTATGCAGCGTCTGTTAAATGACGATCTGCGGCTGTACCCGCCACCCAATGCAGATGATCTCAAAGATTGTATCTCCAATTATTATGGGCTTGAGGCCGGGCAGGTTTTTGTCGGCAATGGTTCCGACGAAGTTCTGGCCCATGTGTTTAATGGTTTGCTCAACCAGGACGAGCCATTATTATTTCCCGATATTAGCTACAGCTTTTATCCGGTGTTCTGTCAGCTCTATGGTATTGAATTTAACAAGATCCCCCTGGCCGAGGATTTTGCTATCGACCTCAGTGACTACCAGCGCCCCAATGGCGGAATTATCTTCCCCAATCCCAATGCGCCCACAGGCAAGCTGTTGGGTTTAGAGGCGATCGAGCAGTTATTGCAGAGTAATTCTGACTCTGTGGTAGTGGTAGATGAAGCCTATATAGATTTTGGCGGGGTCAGCGCAGTGCCGCTAATCGCTAAATACAACAACCTGCTGGTTGTGCACACGATGTCAAAGTCCCGATCACTGGCCGGCATGCGAATCGGCTATGCCATGGGCAGAGCTGAGTTAATTGAAGGTCTGGAACGGATTAAAAACAGTTTTAACTCCTACCCTCTGGGGCATTTGCAGATTGCGGCAGCAGTAGCCTCGTTTAATGATCAGGACTACTTTGAGAAAACCGCAGCTAGAGTAATTCGCAGTCGCGAGCAGCTGACCGAGCAGCTTGAGAGGCTGAATTTCAATGTGTTGCCCTCGGCCGCTAACTTTGTATTTGCTCGACACCAGCAGCAACAAGCCGAAGAGATAGCCAGCCAGCTGCGACGCAGAGGCATTATTGTGCGGCACTTTAAACAGGACAGGATTGACCAGTTTTTGAGGATCACCCTGGGGTCTGAACAGCAAAATCAACTGCTGGTGCAAAGCCTCACTGATATTTTAGGCTGAGGTTTTAAGGAGTTGCACCCTGGCTTTTTATTGCTGGATGGAAGGGCGTGAGCCAGCGACAGCCGTGACTTCAAAGGTTTGCCCGCTGCGCAGAATACCCAGCTCAATAGGTTTGCCGGGCATTACTTCGGCAATCTGGCTGATGCTGCTGTGGCGATCAGTCACCGAGATTCCATTGATTGTAACTACAATATCCCCAGGGCGAATGTTGGCACTGTAAGCTGGTCCGCCATTGACAATGGACTGCACCAGCAGGCCATTAGTAATACGCAGGTTGAGCTGTTTGGCGAACTGTGGAGTCAGGGGTAGCGCCTCCATGCCCAGCCAGCCGCGAACCACACGGCCGTATTGAATAATATCTTTAAGCACCTTTTCTACTGCATCTGCGGGAATGGCAAAGCTGATACCGGCGGAACCATTGCGGTTGATCTTAGCGGTATTGACACCCAGCAGATTGCCATAGGCATCCACCAGAGCGCCGCCAGAATTGCCGGGATTAATATCGGCGTCGGTCTGAATAAAGTTTTCAAAGGTGTTGAGCCCAAGACCATTGCGCCCGGTGGCACTGACAATACCCTGAGTCACGGTTTGGCCAACGCCATAGGGATTGCCTATGGCCAGCACCACATCGCCAATTTTCGCCTGGGTTGGTTCCCCGACTGAGATAGGCTGTAGCTGAGTTGCGTTGATTTTGAGTACCGCCAGATCCGTTTCTGGATCTGTGCCCACAACCACAGCCGGTACTTCGCGGCCGTCGTAGAGCAACACCAGAATCTCATCCACATCATCAACCACATGGAAGTTGGTCACTACAAAGCCATCGTCCTGCATAATTACCCCAGACCCCAGAGAGGACTGAATTCGCTGCTGCTGGAGATTGTACAGACGCCTAAAAAAGGGGTCATTGAGCAGTGGATGGGGAGTGCCGCGGGCGACCTTGCGGGTATAAATATTGACTACCGCGGGTGCGGCTCGACTGACAGCTGCAGAATAGGATACCGGGCCAGACCAGTTGCCAGGCTGAGCATTCTGGCGGGTTTCCTCAACAGCTATCTCGTCGGCGGGCTGGTTGCGGAACTCAGGAAAAACCAGCATCAGCATAAAGGCGACAAATAACCCCACCAGTACCGGCTTGCCGATAAAATTAAATATCCAGTCTGTCGTTTGTTTGCTCAGCACAGCGAATTCCCCGTTTAGACCGGTGATTATGACACAGGGGTCCCTGCGCCCTCAATTGCGTCACTTATGGGCGCAGCAGGTTAGATAATTTTGGATTTGGCTTCTGTGCATTGCGGTATAGCAGGATAATATGCCCAATAGACTGAACCAGCAGAGCGTCGAATTGTTCACAGATCTGCCCGGTAATCGCCTTTTTGGCCTCGCGATCGCCCACCGATAGCTTGACCTTGATCAGTTCATGATCGGCCAGCGCGCGTTCAATCTCGGCGCCCACATTTTCCGAGAGACCTTTTCCGGCAATGGTCACCACTGGCTTGAGATTATGACCCAGGCGTCGTAAATGTTTCTTATCTGCGTTGATACTTGTCATAATGGTCGGCCGTAGTAAGTAGGCTGCGCATTCTAGCGAAAACGACCCCATGGCGAAATCTAAAAATCGGAGTTGGATAAAACAGCATGTCAATGATCCTTATGTCATGCAGTCACAGAAGGATGGTTATCGATCTCGCGCCAGCTATAAACTACTGGAGATTGTCGAAAAAACCCGTCTGATTCGCCCTGGAATGACTGTGGTAGATCTGGGTTCCACACCGGGCGGCTGGTCCCAGGTGGCGGCCAGGATGGTGGGACACGAGGGCAGGGTGCATGCGCTGGATATTCTGCCCATGGATCCCATAGCCGGAGTAGATTTTATTCAGGGAGATTTTACTGAACAGGAGGTTTTTGATCAGCTGTTGTCGGTGATAGGAAATCGCCCCGTAGACCTTGTAATTTCGGATATGGCCCCCAATTTAACAGGAGCGAAGGCCGTTGATCAGCCCGCGATGATGCATTTAGCAGAACTGGCTATCGATTTAACGGGTCAGATAATGAAACCCGAAGGTGTATTTATTGCCAAACTATTTCAGGGCGAGGGTTTTGATCAGTTTGTGCGCCATGTTAGAACTGTGTTTAATACAATGAGTTTAAAAAAACCAGATGCGTCCCGGGCCAAGTCTCGAGAGGTGTATCTGGTTGCCAAGGGCCTGAAGGCCAACTAGAGAGGAAAATGTTTTGAACGATTTGGCGAAGAATTTAATTGTGTGGGTGGTATTAGCCGCGATTCTAATGTCGGTGTTTAATAGCTTCACACCGCAACCGGTCGATAACAGCCTGGATTACTCAGACTTTGTGCTGGAAGTGCAGAATGAGCGTGTCTCCAGCATTTCCATTGACGGGCTTATTATCGAAGGTGAGCGCCGCGATGGCAGTAAATTCAGAACTGTGCGTCCCAATGTGCAGGACCCGGGTCTGATGGATGACCTGCTCAATCACAGCGTCAAAGTGGTGGGCAAGGAGCCAGAGACACCAAGCCTTATCTCACAGCTGTTGGTAGCAGCATTCCCTATTCTGCTGATACTGGCGATTTTCGTGTTCTTTATGCGCCAGATGCAGGGCGGTGGTGGCGGCAAAGGTGGCCCCATGAGCTTTGGTAAAAGCAAGGCCAAACTGCTTACCGGCGATCAGATTAACACCACCTTTGCCGATGTGGCAGGTGTAGATGAAGCTAAAGAAGATGTGGGTGAACTGGTTGAATTCCTCAGCGACCCCAGCAAGTTTCAGCGCCTCGGTGGCCGAATCCCCAAAGGCGTGCTCATGGTTGGCCCCCCCGGAACAGGTAAAACCCTGTTGGCCAAAGCTATTGCCGGTGAGGCCAAGGTGCCATTTTTCTCAATCTCAGGTTCTGACTTTGTCGAGATGTTTGTGGGTGTGGGTGCCTCTCGCGTGCGCGATATGTTCGAGCAGGCCAAAAAACAGGCTCCCTGCATTATCTTTATCGATGAAATCGATGCCGTAGGTCGCCATCGTGGCGGTGGTTATGGCGGCGGCAACGATGAGCGCGAACAGACATTGAATCAGCTGCTGGTGGAGATGGATGGCTTTGAAGGCAACGAAGGCGTCATTGTTATTGCTGCTACCAACCGACCAGATGTCCTAGATAAAGCCCTGTTGCGTCCGGGTAGATTTGATCGTCAGGTCTATGTAGGTCTTCCTGATATCCGTGGCCGCGAACAGATTCTTAAAGTCCATGCTCGCAAAGTACCACTGGATGAGTCCATTGAGTTGAGTATTTTGGCCCGCGGCACCCCAGGTTTCTCAGGTGCAGATCTGGCCAACCTGGTTAATGAAGCGGCACTGTTTTCCGCTCGCTCCAACCGGCGCGTTGTGACCATGGAAGAGTTCGAAAAAGCGCGGGACAAAATTATGATGGGCGCCGAGAGACGCTCTATGGTGATGTCGGAGAAAGAAAAAACCAACACCGCCTACCATGAGGCCGGCCATGCCATTATCGGACGTCTGGTCCCAGAGCATGACCCAGTGCACAAGGTCACTATTATCCCCCGCGGCAGAGCACTGGGCGTTACCCAGTATCTGCCGGAAGAAGATCGTTACAGCATGAATCGGCGTCAACTTAACAGTCAGCTATGCAGTCTGTTTGGTGGCCGTATTGCCGAGGAATTGGTGGGAGGCATCGATGCTGTGACCACCGGAGCCTCCAATGATATTGAGCGAGCCACCCAGATGGCGCGCAATATGGTCACCAAATGGGGTCTCAATGAAAAAATGGGCCCGGTGCTCTATGGTGAAGATGAGTCCCAGGCACCTGGTGGAGGCAATACTCATTATTCTGAAGATACTTCTCGCGAGATCGATCAGGAAGTGCGCCTTATTTTGAACGATGCCTACAGCACCGCCACCAAGCTGCTGGAAGACAATCGCGATATTCTCGAAGCTATGAAAGATGCGCTGATGGAGTATGAAACCATTGATGCAGATCAGGTAGATGATCTGATGAATCGCATTAAGGTACGCCCACCCAAACAGTGGGATGACAATGATTCTGATAATAACCCCGGAGGCAATGGTCAGGCGAGTAAGCAGGCAGACGTAAAAGAAGCTGATGCAAAGGATGGAGATCCGATCGGTGGCCCGGTAGAGGATATTTAATTCCAGTCTCAATACCAAACCTCGGCGCTCCCTGAGCATCGAGGTTTTTTAGATTTTACGGCGCAATTTTTATGGCAGAACTGAAGTGCGGTAACAAAACCCTAGATCTATCCCGTCCCGCCGTGATGGGTATTGTCAATGCAACTCCCGACTCTTTTTCCGATGGTGGCCAGCTGTATTCCAGCGGTCGCATAGATCAGAGTAAAACGCTGCAGGCCATCGAAACCATGCTCGCCGATGGTGCGGATATTATTGATATAGGCGGTGAATCCACCAGGCCAGGTGCCAAGCCTGTATCTGTAGACCAGGAATTGCAGCGAGTGATTCCAATTATTGAAGCCGTAACCAGTCGTTTTGATGTCATTGTTTCAGTGGATACCAGTACAGCGCAGGTAATCAATGAGGCGGCCGCAGCGGGGGCGAGTTTAATCAATGATGTGCGGGCATTGCAGCGCGAGGGCGCACTGCAGGCCGCGGTCGATTGTCAATTGCCAGTCTGTTTGATGCATATGCAAAATCAGCCGCAAAGTATGCAGGCCAACCCCCAGTATCATGATGTGGTTGCAGAGGTCGTCGAGTTTTTGCAGCAGCGCAAACAGACTTGCCTGTCTGCGGGACTAAGCTCTGAGCAGATTCTACTGGATCCAGGGTTTGGGTTTGGCAAGACCCTGGAGCATAACCTGGCTCTGTTCAATGGGCTGGGCCAGCTGGCTGGTGAAGGCCATCCGATCCTGGTGGGGGTGTCGCGAAAATCCATGATCGGACAGATATTAAATTCGGATGTGGATAATCGTCTTATAGGAAGTGTTACCATGGCGCTTTTGGCCGCACAGCAGTTGGCGGCAGCCCGGGGTTCACTGATACTTCGGGTCCATGATGTCAAAGAAACCGTCCAGGCGCTCAGCGTTTGGCAACAGAGTAGCTGTAAGGAAATCGCAATATCATGACCAGAAAATATTTTGGTACCGATGGAATTCGTGGCAGAGTCGGAGAGTACCCAGTCACCGCAGACTTTATGCTCAAGCTGGGCTGGGCGGCTGGTACTGTACTTACTCGCCATACTCAGGGTAAAAAACGCGTGCTGATTGGCAAAGACACCAGAGTCTCCGGCTATATGTTTGAGTCGGCTCTGGAGGCTGGTCTGGTAGCCGCTGGCGTTGACGTAGATATGCTGGGTCCCATGCCGACCCCGGCCATTGCCTACCTCACCAGAACCTTTCGGGCAGCGGCTGGCATTGTGATCAGTGCCTCCCACAACCCGGTCGAAGATAACGGAATCAAATTCTTTGCCGCTGATGGTTATAAATTACCTGATCAAGTCGAGCTGGAAATCGAAGCGCTGATGGATGAGCCGCTGGTAACCAATAGCTCCCACCACCTGGGTAAGGCCCGGCGCCTGAGCGATGCCACTGGCCGCTATATCGAGTTTTGTAAGGGCACATTGCCCGCAGGCTTTGATTTGACTGGTCTCAAAATTGTGGTCGACTGCGCCAATGGCGCCACTTACCATGCTGGCCCCCGCGTCTTTAAGGAGCTGGGTGCCAAGACTATAGCCATGGGCAATGCCCCCAATGGTTTTAATATCAATGAACAGTGCGGCTCGACTCATATGGACGGCCTGCAACAGGCAGTGCTCGATGAGGAGGCGGATTTTGGTGTCGCCTTTGATGGCGATGGTGATCGCGTACTGTTTGTTGATGGCAATGGAGAAATTGTCGATGGCGATGAGCTGATCTACATAATTGCTCAGCATCGTCGGGCCAAAGGCAACTGCAGAGGTGTTGCGGGTACACAGATGAGCAATCTGGGTCTGGAATTGGCCCTTAAAGATTTGGACATCCCCTTTGAGAGAACCAAAGTAGGTGATCGCTATGTGGTCGAAGCATTAAAAGCCAATAACTGGGAACTGGGCGGTGAGGCATCGGGCCATGTTCTGTGCAGCGACCTCAACAGCACAGGGGATGGCATTGTCGCCGCTTTGCAGGTGGTATTGGCACTCGCAGACAGTGGCAGCACCCTGGCCGAGTTAAAAACAGGCATGACTAAATTTCCCCAGACCATGATCAATGTGCGACTGTCGAAAAAAGTCGATATCAGCGGTAATCAGGTCATTAACGATGCAGTGGCCGCCGCCGAGGCTGAACTTGCCGGCCGAGGTCGCGTTTTACTGCGCCCCTCGGGTACAGAACCCCTAATCAGAGTAATGGTAGAGGGCGAAGATCAGGGCTTGGTCGATAAGCTGGTAGATAGTCTGGCAAAAACCGTTCAACAGCAGGTTGGCTAAGCTGTTGACTGCATGCCAAAAGACGTATTCCCGGTTGTAACTTAGCCCTTTGTCGGGTAGCATTCACGCCCGTTTGAAAGGCCCCTCCAAAAGGAGTGACTAGGATGGCAAATCCGATGATAGCGGGTAATTGGAAAATGCATGGCACAGTTGAATCGGCGGCTCAGTTAGCCAGTCAATTGGCGGGCCAATGGACTGATAAAAGCTCTGTGGAGATGGTTATTTTTCCACCGGCTGTGCATATCTCCACAGTGGCATCAACCCTGGCAGGAAGCAATATAGCGATCGGTGCACAAAACCTCTCGCAATATGATAGTGGCGCCTTTACCGGCGAGATTTCTGCCACCATGCTCAGTGATCTGGGTTGCAAGTATGCGCTCGTTGGTCACTCTGAACGACGCACAGAGTTTGGCGAAGGCAACAGCTGTGTGGCAGAGAAATTTGTCGCGGCACAGGCAGCGGGTTTAATACCCATACTCTGTGTTGGCGAGACATTGCAGCAGCGCCAGCAAGGCCAGACCATGGCTGTAGTGGCAGAACAGATCACTGCGGTAGTTGACCTGGCAGGTCTAAAAAGCGTTTGCGGTGCGGTTATTGCCTACGAGCCAGTTTGGGCTATAGGCACAGGTGAGACAGCCAGCCCGCAGCAGGCCCAGCAGGTTCACGATGGTATCCGTGCCCAGCTTGGTGTTGAAGGCCTTGATACTAGCTTGCTTTACGGAGGCAGTGTTAATGGCGACAATGCGCGCCAATTATTTGGCCAGCCCGATATCAATGGTGGTCTGGTTGGTGGAGCCTCTTTAGAGGCAGATGGTTTTTTAAATATTGCACAACAACTGATCGAGCAACAGTAATGGAACAGATTATTTTAATATTTCACTTTGTGGTAGCCATTGGCCTGATAGGCCTGATTTTGCTGCAACAGGGCAAGGGTGCTGAAGCCGGGGCCTCATTTGGTTCAGGGGCATCACAGACCGTATTTGGCAGTGGCGGCGGCTGGAACTTTTTTAGCAAAATGACAGCGATATTGTCGACCATCTTTTTTGTCACCAGTGTCAGCCTGGCACTGATCGCCAAAAACAAGACAGTGGTTGATGAAGAATTGCTGCCGGAACTGCAGGCGATTCCCATGGAATCTATTCTGGAAACCGATCTCCCCAATGTGGATTCGGTTGATGATCTGTCTTCGGATGACCTTCCGTCAATCCCGGCGGAATAAGCGGTTCTAGAGCAAAGATTTTAATTTAGTCATGCGGACGTGGCGGAATTGGTAGACGCGCCAGCTTGAGGGGCTGGTAACTTCGGTTGTGGGGGTTCAAGTCCCCCCGTCCGCACCACTAAATATTCAACATCATTATTGCTGTCGACTTAAAAGCTCCGTTAAGCGGGGCTTTTTTCGTTTTCCGCACCTAAAAACAGTCTTTTTATCCAAATTTATCCCTGTCGTATTGCTGTACGTTTTTGTCGCAGGTTCAAAAGCATCAACGCTAACTTAGGAACAGAATGCCGGAAATTTCATTCACAAATATTTAGAGCAATGGTTATGAAGACAACCTCAAAAACGTCTGAGTCCAAAGCCTTTGGTTTTGGCACACAAATTCGCAAGTCACCCTATTTTGATGCCACGCTGCGCTGGGGCGCGGCGGGGTTTTCTGTCTATAACCATATGTATATCCCCCGGGATTTTGGTGATCCGGAGCAAAACTTTTGGAACCTGATTAACGGCGCGACTCTGAGTGATGTGGCTGTCGAAAGACAGGTCGAGATCACCGGGCCAGACGCAGCTAAATTTGTACAGATGTTAACCCCTCGCAACCTGTCTAACTGCGCTGTAGGACAGTGCAAATATGTGCTGATTACCAATGCCCAGGGCGGTATTCTCAATGACCCCATACTGCTGCGCCTGGCTGAAAATCACTTTTGGCTGTCTCTGGCAGATAGCGATATTTTGCTCTGGGCCCAGGGAGTGGCCGTGACATCCGGTCTTGATGTAGACATCTGTGAGCCAGATGTGTCCCCACTGCAGCTGCAGGGACCCAGATCTGGCGAGATTATGCAGGCCCTGTTTGGCGATCGAATTAACGATTTACGCTACTACTGGTTTGCTGATTTTGAACTTGATGGCATGCCGCTGATTATCTCTCGCACCGGCTGGTCCAGTGAGCTGGGTTATGAAATATATCTGCGTGATGGCAGTCGCGGCGATGAGCTGTGGGAGCGAATTATGCAGGCAGGTCAGGCCTTTGGTTTGCAGCCCGGACATACCTCAGCTATCCGTCGCATCGAGGGAGGCATGCTGTCCTATCATGCGGATATGGACAGTCATACCAACCCCTTTGAGCTGGGGCTTGATCGTTTGGTAGATCTGGAAATGGAAGCTGACTTTATTGGCAAGGCTGCGCTTACCAAAATTGCCGAGCAGGGTGTAAGCCGCAAACAGGTGGGGTTAGAAATTGATGGCGAGCCGCTGACCGGCGCCAACAATGAATTCTGGCCAATTATTGTGGGTTCAGAGCAGATTGGTTGTGTCACCTCAGCGATTTACTCGCCGCGACTGCAGACTAATATTGCTCTGGCTATTGTCAGTATCGACTTTAGTGCTCTGGATACCGAAGCAGAGATAGTCACCCCCTTTGGGCGTCGCTCTGTTAAGGTTGTGCCAAAGCCATTTTATGACCCTAAAAAAGCCATAGCGGCCAAAGCCTGACAAAAATAACAAGTAGGTATTGCTATCAATCACGACAACTATGCGGACGCCTATCTCAAGCAGATACTCACCGAGGTTAAAACCATAGCTCTGGTGGGTGCTAGTCCGCGCCCGGAGCGCGATAGCTATCTGTGCATGGAAGCACTGCTTGCGGCCGGTTATAACATGATCCCGGTTAACCCCCGAGAAGCCGGCAATACCATCCTAGGTCAGCTCTGCTACGAGTCCCTTGCCTGCATAGAGCAACCCATAGATATGGTTGAAATATTTCGCTCATCAGAGGCGGCTCTGGGTGTGACTCAAGAGGCGATCTCTATCGGCGCCAATGTGGTCTGGATGCAGCTTGAAATACGCAATCAACAGGCTGCCGAGTTGGCAGAGGCCGCCGGTATTAAGGTTGTGATGGATCGCTGTCCAAAGATAGAATTAACCAAACCCTATTGGACTGGAATAGAGGCTTAGTTCAGATCCAGAAATAATAATAAATTCAGATGCTCCGAGCAGAGAGGCGACTATGGGAGATCAGGTAGAAAGTGATATTTTGCTCAGTGAAATGGCCGGGGGCATTCTCAGACTGACATTAAATGATCAGAAGCGCCGCAATGCACTGTCCGAAACCATGCTGGCGCAGCTCTCTGATGCCTTTGCTAAGGCCGCTCTCGACCCCTCAGTGCGGGTGATTGTGCTTGCTGCCAATGGCCCCGCGTTCTGTGCAGGCCATGACCTTAAAGAGATTACCGCCGCTAGATCCGGGGAAGATAATGGCAAGGCCTACTTCAAGGCCCTGTTCGATACCTGTGCCTCATTAATGCAGCTGATTGTGCGCAATCCCAAGCCGGTGATTGCAGAAGTGGCCACTGTAGCCGCAGCAGCGGGCTGTCAGTTAGTCGCCAGCTGCGATCTGGCCATGGCTGCAGATTCGGCGCTGTTTGCGACTCCCGGTGTGAATATAGGTCTTTTTTGTTCCACTCCTATGGTGGCTCTGTCGCGCAATGTCAGCAACAAACATGCTATGGAAATGCTGTTGACTGGAGATATGGTCAGCGCTGAGAAAGCCCAGCAAATCGGTTTAATTAACCAGTGTTTCAGCGCCGAAGCGCTGACCGAACAGACCATGGCTATGGCAGACAAAATTGCCGCCAAATCCAGTATGACTCTGGCAGTGGGCAAGCGGGCATTTTATGAGCAGGCAGAAATGCCCCTCGAGGAGGCCTATATCCATGCATCCGAGGTGATGGTGGACAATATGCTCAGGCAGGATGCGCAAGAGGGTATAGGTGCATTTATTGAAAAACGCGCGCCAGACTGGCAAGACAGATAATTAAATTCATGGCCAGTATCTATGATCGCGACCTCGACCAACAACCGGCTAATTACCAGCCCCTGACTCCTCTGGCCTTTCTAGAGCGCGCGGCTAGCGTTTTCCCCGATCATATAGCAGTGATCTATGGTGAATTGCAGATCAGCTACAGCGTTTTTTATGGTCGCTGCCGACAGCTTGCCTCAGTATTGGCCGCTCGCGGCATAGGGCGTGGTGACACAGTCTCAGTGATGCTGGCCAATACGCCAGCTATGCTGGAGGCTCATTATGCGATCCCTATGTGTGGCGCCGTGTTGCACAGTATGAATACCCGGCTGGATGGCGCAGTAATTGCCTTTCAACTGGATCATGCAGAGTCTCAGGTACTGATTACAGATACGGCCTTTTCTGAAACTATGGGCACCGCCCTGCAAATAGCTGAGGTTGAGCCTCTGGTTATCGATTATCAGGATATGGTTTTTCCACAGGTGGGAGAAAGGCTGGGTAGCCATGATTACGAAATATTGCTGTCCTCAGGTGATGCAGACTTCCCCTGGTTGATGCCTGAGACTGAATGGGATGCTATAAGCCTCAACTATACATCTGGCACCACAGGAGACCCCAAGGGAGTGGTGTACCATCATCGCGGCGCCTGCCTGTTGGCTCAGGGCAATGCAATTACCGCTTCTATACCCAAGCATGCGGTCTATCTCTGGACCCTGCCCATGTTCCACTGCAATGGCTGGTGTTTCCCCTGGACAATGTCTGCGGTCAATGGCACCCATATTTGTCTGCGCGAGGTTCGCGCCGATGCTATCTGGGCGGCACTGGCAGATCATCAGGTCACCCATCTTTGTGGTGCTCCTGTAGTTATGTCGACCATCCTTGCTGCTGATGCAGAGCACAAACGTCCGCTGACAAAGGCCGTGGAATTTTTCACCGCTGCTGCACCTCCACCGGAATCGGTGCTCTCGGATATGCGTGAAGCTGAATTTAATGTCACCCATCTCTATGGTTTAACCGAAGTCTATGGTCCAGCGGTGGTCAATGACTGGCATTCTGACTGGGATGGGTTGCCTGCATCAGAGCAGGCGGCACTAAAGGCCCGCCAGGGGGTTCGCTACCATGCCCTCGAAGAGTTGGATGTACTTGACCCTGAGACTATGACCCCAGTGCCCAGAGATGGCGAAACCCTGGGCGAGGTCATGTTCCGCGGCAATGTGGTGATGAAAGGGTATCTAAAAAATCAGCAGGCCACTGAGCGAGCTTTTGCTGGAGACTGGTTCCACTCTGGAGATCTGGCCGTGGTCTATCCCGACGGTTATATACAGCTCAAGGATCGCTCCAAAGATATTATTATTTCCGGGGGTGAGAATATCTCCTCTATCGAAATCGAAGAGGTGCTGCATAAGCACCCCAGGGTAGCCTCAGCCGCCGTGGTGGCCATGCCTCACACTAAATGGGGCGAAACGCCCTGTGCCTTTATTGAGTTGGCGGCCGGGGCAGAGACATCGGCAGATGATCTGACCCATTGGTGCAAGCAGCATTTGGCGAGCTTTAAGGTGCCCCGCCAATTTGTCTTTGAGAATATAGTTAAAACCTCCACAGGTAAGGTGCAGAAGTTTATACTTCGCCAGCAGGCAGAAAAATTAGCTGGGGAGCAGGGTTCTTGATAACAGGCAAAATTATTGGTGGGCTGATTGGTTTTATGGTGGCGGGCCCTTTCACCTCGCTGTTGGGTGTGTTTGTTGGCCATCAATTTGATAAGGGTCTGGGCGGCGTTCTCAAGCCTATGTCTGGTCAGGAGCAGGCGCTTATTCGCAGCACCTATTTTGAGACCTTATTTTCTCTGTTGGGTCATTTAGCTAAGTCTGATGGGCGTATATCCAGGGTAGAAATTGCCCAGGCAGAAGCGCTTATGGGCAATATGGGCCTGGATGCCAGCAGTCGCCGCGCTGCTATTGAGCTGTTTCAGCAGGGTAGTAAAACCGATTTTTCTGTCGACCAGACCATGAGCAGATTTAATTCTGTCTGTGGCCGCCAAAATAATCTCAAGCGATCACTGCTTAATTATTTGCTGGCTCTGGCTATGGCTGATGGCGAGTTGCATTCGGCAGAGCAGGATGTTTTGCAAACCGTGGCCAGGCACCTGGGCTTCTCTCCATCACTGTTTAAAAAGTTTATTGAAATGATTAAGGCCCAGTCCCAGTTCAGGGACTCGGGTTATCAATCTCAGCGTCCAGATACTCAGAGCCAGTTAGATTCTGCCTACAGGGCACTGGGGGTAAAGGCATCCAGTACTGATGGACAGGTTAAAAAGGCCTATCGCAAATTGATCAGTGAAAATCACCCAGATAAGCTGATTGGCCAGGGTATGCCGGAAGATATGGTCAAGTTGGCGACCGAGCGCACCCAGGAGATTCAAACCGCCTATGAGTATATTGTTGCTCAGCGTAAATAAAACCAGATGATTGCCTCTGCGTTGTTGACCTAGCTAAGCCCTCTACCTATAATGCGCGTCCTCTTCAAGAGGGCGGTTTAAAGACTAAAGCGCTGTGTCGGTGCGGGATGGAGCAGTCTGGTAGCTCGTCGGGCTCATAACCCGAAGGTCGTTGGTTCAAATCCAGCTCCCGCTACCAATTTTCGCAGGATTTTGTTCTGAGAAGATTACTGACACAAAAGGTAATGTACTTGCAGAGTTTTTTGACTATGCTTGCATTACCCAGTAGAAAAAGGAGCTCCTGTTGATCTTGGCTTGATTCAGGTTTCTACTAAGAAAATTCGCGTCGGGTCCGGCGCAAATCGAGGAGCCCCATTTTGGGGCTTTTCTTTAGCAGTTGAAAAAATGGGCCACTGGCCCATTTTTTGTTTGTAGGAGTTACCCATGGCTGTTGCCGATATAAAGTTAAGACAGCTGTTGCAGCCAGTGATCGAAGCTCTGGGTTGCGAGCTCTGGGGTCTGGAGTTACAGGCTGGTGGCAAGACCAAGCTGCTGCGCATTTATATAGATCGCGCAGGGGGAGCTGTAGGTATCGAGGACTGCGAGCGAGTGAGTCGGCAGTCGAGTGCGGTACTGGATGTAGAAGATGTTATTAATGGTGAGTACATTTTAGAAGTGTCCTCGCCAGGTATGGATAGGCCTCTTTACGAGCTCAGTCAGTACGAGCAGTTTATAGGCGAAGATATTTCGTTGCGCCTGAGGTTCCCCTACGAGGGAAGGCGTAATTTTAAAGGTCGGCTAACAGGAGTCGATGGTGACGAAATTATTGTGGTGGCAACAGATCATGAGTTTCTGTTTCCGGTTGAAGGCATAGAGAAGGCTAACGTGGTTCCTCGCTTTTGAGGCATGTGGAGTTTGAACAATGAGTAAAGAAATTTTAATGGTTGCTGAAGCTGTATCCAACGAAAAAGGTGTGGATCAGGGGATTATTTTTGAAGCAATTGAGCAGGCACTGGCCATGGCCACTAAGAAGCGCTACGAAGAAGGCGCTAATATTCGGGTGGTTATTGACCGCGAGACAGGTGATTATCAGTCGTACCGCTGGTGGGACGTGGTTGCCGACGATGAGATGGCAGAGCTGGGTACCCAGTTCACCACTGAAGAGGCAATCGAGCAGGATCCAACACTTAAAGTGGGTGATACCTACGAAGAGACTGTTGAAAACATCGCCTTTGGCCGTATCGCTGCGCAGACTGCCAAGCAGGTGATTGTTCAGCGGGTTAAAGATGCCGAGCGTGAGCTGATTATTAATCGTTTCCGTCACCGTGTTGGCGAGCTGCTCAGTGGTACAGTCAAAAAAGTGACCCGCGACCATATAGTTGTAGACTTTGGCGAAAATGCCGAAGGCATGTTGCCTCGCGAAGAGTTGGTTGGTCGAGAAATCTTCCGTATCAATGATCGTACTCGGGTTATTTTAACAGCTATTCGCGAAGAGACTCGCGGCCCTCAGTTGATGGTTTCCCGTGCAGCGCCAGAAATGCTAATCCAGCTATTCCAGATCGAAGTCCCGGAAATCGCTGAAGGAATTATCGAAATTAAAGGTGCGGCCCGTGATCCAGGCCAGCGCGCCAAGATCGCTGTAAAAAGTAAAGATGCCCGTATCGATCCTGTAGGTGCCTGTGTGGGTATGCGCGGTGCACGAGTACAGGCCGTCTCCAATGATCTGGATGACGAGCGTGTTGATATCGTGCTCTGGGACGACAACCCAGCCCAGCTGGTCATCAATGCCATGGCTCCTGCAGAGGTTGAGTCTATTGTGGTCGACGAAGATACCAACACAATGGATGTTGCCGTAAACGACGAAAATCTGGCTCAGGCAATTGGTAAGGGCGGGCAGAATGTGCGTCTGGCCTCTGAGCTCACAGGCTGGAATATCAACATTATGACCATTGAAGATGCCCAGCAGAAGCATGAAGCTGAGTCATCAAACTTTGTTGAGAGCCTGATGACTGCATTGGATGTAGATGAAGATGTGGCCGTTGTACTGGTGGAAGAGGGCTTTACCAGTATTGAAGAGGTTGCCTATGTTCCCTTGGAGGAAATGAGTGCAATTGAAGGTTTTGATGAAGATATTGCTGAAGAATTGCGCGCTCGCGCCAAGGATGCCCTGTTAACCATGGCACTGGCCAGCGAAGAGCAGCTTACCAATGTGCAGCCCGCTGAGGATCTTCTGACCATGGAGGGAATGGATTCGGAACTGGCATATAAGTTGACAGCAAAGAGTATTATCACCATGGAAGATCTGGCCGAGCAGGCCGTAGATGATCTGATGGATATCGATGGTATGGATGAAGAGAAAGCAGCAGCATTGATTATGACTGCTCGTGCACCTTGGTTTGCAGAAGAGCAAGGCGAGTAATTAGTCGAGCGGGAATAGAGGAAAAGTAATGGCTGAAGTTACAGTAAGTGAACTGGCAAAAACCGTAGGCGCATCTGTCGATCGTTTGCTAATGCAAATGAAAGAGGCCGGGCTAAGCCACGGCTCCGCAGAGGCCACCGTCTCTGATGAAGAAAAGCAAACACTGCTGGCCTATTTAAAGAGCCTGCACGGTGCTAGCTCTGCAGAGCCGAACAAAATTACATTGCGACGCAAGACTGTCAGCACATTGAAATCCGGTAATCGCAAAACCGTTAACATCGAAGTGCGCAAAAAGCGTACCTACGTCAAGCGCAGTGACGAGGAGTTAGAAACTCAGGCTGCAGCAGAAGCTGAAGAAAAAGCTCGCCTTGAGGAAGTCGCCGCACAGGCAGCAGCTGAGGTAGAGGAGATAATCGAAGAGGTGGCGCCGGACGACGAGGCTGCCGCCGAGGTCAAGCTGGCGAAAAGTACAGGCATTGATGATATAGAAGAAAAGCGTCAAAACGCTATTCAAAATCGGCGCAAGGCAGAAGTTGAAGCCAAATCTGCGGCCGACGAAGCCGCTAAAACCAAGCTTGAAGAAGAGACTCGTAAAGCTGCAGAAGCCGCCTCTGCTCTTGAAAGTGGCGAGGCCAAAAAAGCCGCCAAACCCACCAAGGCAATACCAGCCTCAGAGCCTGTGCATGATAAAGGCCGTCGTCATGGCAAGCCCATAGATGATGAAGATAAACTGGGCAAGAAGACAGTCAAGAAGCCTCTGGGTAAAGGCGGCAAGAAGAAAGGCCGCCTGCAGTTGGATGACGGCATGGATGAGCGCGGCAGAAAAGGTCGCCTGCGTTCCAATTTCGTGGCTCTCAAAGTCGACAACAAGCACACTTTCCAGCGCCCGGTTGAGAAAAAGATATTAGAGGTCGCTATTCCTGAGGAACTCACCGTCGGTGATCTGGCTCAGCGTATGGCGATTAAATCTGGTGCCGTAATCAAGGAGCTGATGAAACTCGGTGTTATGGCCAATATCAATCAGGTTATTGATCAGGAAACCGCATTTCTAGTGGTTGAAGAATTAGGTCATACCCCTACAGCAGCCAAAGATGAAACTGTCGAAGATGAGTTGACCAAACAGTTTGAAACCATGGAATCTGAAGGTGGCGACTCACCCAGAGCTCCTATAGTCACAGTGATGGGCCATGTAGACCATGGCAAGACTTCGCTGCTGGACTACATCAGAAAATCTCGGGTTGCCTCTGGCGAAGCCGGCGGTATTACCCAGCATATTGGTGCCTATCATGTAGACACGCCCAAGGGCATGGTCACATTCCTGGACACTCCCGGACACGCTGCCTTTACGGCAATGCGTGCCCGTGGCGCCCAGAGTACCGACGTGGTGATTCTGGTAGTAGCCGCCGATGATGGTGTGATGCCCCAGACTGAAGAGGCGATTCAACATGCCCGCGCCGCTGGTGTGCCCATAGTTATTGCGATCAATAAAATGGATAAAGAGGGCGCTGATCCCGAGCGTGTTACCACAGAATTAGCGGCTAAAGATGTGATCCCGGAAGAATGGGGTGGCGATACTCAGTTTATCAAAGTGTCGGCGCAAACAGGCGACGGCATTGATGAGCTTCTTGAGGCAGTGCTGCTGCAGTCGGAATTATTGGAATTAACCGCGCCGGTAGATGTTCCTGCTCGGGGTGTAATTGTTGAATCCCGTATTGATAAGGGCCGCGGTGTAGTAGCTACTGCACTGGTTCAGCTGGGTACATTGCGCAAAGGTGACTTTATGCTGGCCGGTGAGAGCGTGGGTAAGATTCGCGCCATGACCGACGAAGCCAAGCAGCCTACTATGGAAGCTGGCCCCTCTATTCCAGTAGAAATACTGGGTCTGGATGAAGCCCCTAATGCCGGTGACGAGTTCTTTGTGGTTGCCGATGAGCGCAAGGCCAAAGAAATTGCCGAGTTACGCACCACCAAATCTCGCCATGAGCGTATGTCGCGACAGCAGGCCGCTAAACTAGAAAATATGTTTACCGATATGGGTGCCGAGCAGGTCAATAAGCTCAACCTTATCGTTAAAACTGATGTGCGGGGCTCTCTCGAAGCTATCAATAGCGCGTTAAATGATTTTGCCACCGATGAAGTGGCTGTAGATATTGTGGCCTCAGGTGTGGGCGGTATTACCGAATCAGATATCAACCTGGCACTGACTACTGGCGCCATTGTTCTGGGCTTTAATGTTCGTGCTGGTGGAGCTGGCCGAGCGCTGGCAGAGAAAGAAGAGATTGAAGTGCGCTATTACAGCGTTATCTACAACCTTCTCGACGAAGTAAAGCAGGCCCTGTCTGGCATGCTGGCACCAGAAACCAGAGAAGAGATTGTGGGTATTGCCGAAGTGCGCGATGTATTCCGCTCACCCAAGTTTGGCGCTATTGCCGGCTGCATGGTGGTCGAGGGTACGGTCTATCGCAACAAGCCAATCCGTGTACTGAGAGACGATGTGGTTATCTATCAGGGCGAGCTGGAATCACTGCGCCGCTTTAAAGACGAAGCAGCAGATGTGCGCAATGGTATGGAATGTGGTATCGGTGTTAAGGACTACAACGATGTTAAGGCCGGTGACCTGATTGAAGTCTATGATGTTACTCAGGTACAGCGCACGCTGTAATAGCGGCCAGGATATAGATGCCAAGAGAATTTACCAGAGCTGAGCGAGTATCAGATGCTGTGCAACAAGAGCTGGCAGTACTGATACGCGACAATGTTCGTGACCCCAGAGTGGGTATGCTCAGCGTTACTGATGTAGATATCAGCCGCGACCTGGCCTACGCCAAAATCCATATCAGCTTTGTCGGTGAACGCAGTCAGGATGAGATTGATCAGGGCATTACTGCACTCAATGGCGCCTCTGGCTATCTGCGCAAACTGCTGGCCTCAAGCATCAAACTGCGCATTACACCCAAACTCAACTTCTTTTATGATGAGACTGGCCGCCGTGGTCAGCATCTGTCTGCCCTAATTGATCTGGCTGTCTCCAAAGAGACCCCTGCGGCAGCCGAGTCGGATAGCGAGGAAAGCTAGACTTGGCTCGTAGACGTAATCGCGGTCGTTCGGTTAATGGTATTTTTCTGCTCAATAAACCTCTGGATCGCTCATCTAATCAGGCGCTGCAGCGGGTCAAAAATCTTTTTGATGCCAATAAAGCCGGTCATACCGGCGCCCTGGACCCACTGGCCACAGGCGTATTGCCTATCTGTCTGGGTGAAGCCACAAAATTTAGCCAGTTTTTACTGGACTCAGACAAACATTACCGCAGCACCTTTGTGCTGGGTGTTGCTACTGAAACCGGAGACTGTGATGGCGATATTCTGTCAGAAGCAGATGCCTCCACTCTCACCCAGAATCAGATTGAGTCAGCCATAGAAGCCTTTCGCGGTGAAATCCAGCAAATTCCCTCAATGTATTCGGCCCTCAAGCACAATGGCCAGCCCCTGTATAAGCTAGCCCGTCAGGGAATAGAGGTAGAACGCCAAGCCCGTACTATCAATATCTACAAATATGAAATTGTGGATTTCCGCCCCGGTCCCCGGGCTGAGCTGGATGTAGAGGTACATGTCAGCAAAGGCACCTATGTGCGTACCCTGGCCGAAGATCTGGGCGCTGCCCTGGGTTGTGGCGCCCATGTCAGTGCACTGCATCGGCATATTGCCGGTCCCTTTACTGAACAGGAGACCATGACATTGCCGGAGCTGGAAAAACTGCGTGAAAGCTGTGAAGCCCCGGAGCTGGATTACCTATTAAAGCCCATGGATATAGCAGTTGCTGACCGTATGGCAGTGGAATTGAGCGAAATTGTGGCCGGATATTTCCAGCTGGGCCAGGAAGTAATGTCGACTCAGGCCTTTCGCAATGGGCAAGAAGGCGATATAGTGCGCGTCTTTCGCGAAGGCGGCACCTTTTTAGGTGTGGGAACAGTTACCGAAGAGGGTAAAGTAGCCCCGAAAAGACTGGTAGTTGAGAATTAATTACCCGAAAAATTTATGTTAGGTTGTCTGTAAGTATGCGCGGTCAACCCGAATTTAACTAACTCGCATATTGGAGAAAGTATCATGGCACTGAGTGCAGAAGAAAAAGCAGCAATCGTTACTGAACACGCAACCTGCGAAAATGACACAGGTTCACCGGAAGTACAGGTTGCACTGCTAACCGTAAACATTAACAAGCTACAGGGTCACTTTGGTGATCACAAAAAAGATCACCACTCACGTCGTGGTCTTATTCGCATGGTTAACCAGCGTCGCAAGTTGCTCGATTATTTAAAAGGCAAAGATGCTACGCGTTACTCTGCGTTAATTAAAAAGCTTGGTTTACGTCGATAAGTGTTCTCGGTGCGGCTCCTCTCAAAAGTGGGGCCGCATTCATTTCTAAGAGCACATAATTTAATCGCCCCTATGCTATGCCCCTATCTATGCTGATCGAGTTACTTATAGCTGTCAAAACTGGCAGCTATAAGTAACCCGAGCAGCGCACAGGGCATGCAGAAAAGGCGCTAATTGGTAAAAATACAAAGGTAAAAATATGACTCCTTTAATTAAGAAGTTTCAATACGGCAACCATACCGTCACCCTGGAAACTGGCCGCATTGCCCGACAGGCAACTGGTGCAGTTTTATGTTCAATCGACAACACCTCAGTACTCTGTACTGTGGTTGGCGCTCGTGAAGCCAAGCCGGGAATGGATTTCTTCCCACTGGGCGTTCACTACATTGAGAAAGCCTATGCAGCAGGTAAAATTCCTGGTGGCTTCTTCAAGCGCGAGGGCCGTCCCAATGAGAAAGAGACACTGACCTCGCGTCTAATCGACCGTCCAATCCGTCCTCTTTTCCCCAACGGCTTTAAAAACGAAGTACAGGTAGTCTGTACTGTTATGTCAGCCGAGAAAAATATCGACCCAGATATCGCCGCCATGATTGGTACCTCAGCAGCACTGTCTATCTCAGGCATACCGTTTAACGGCCCTGTAGGTGGCGCTCGTGTAGGCTACACCGAAGACCAAGGTTATCTGTTGAATCCAACTTACGCAGAGTTGGAAGGTTCTTCACTGGATATGGTGGTTGCCGGTACTAAAGATGCAGTACTGATGGTTGAATCTGAAGCCAGCGAGCTGTCAGAAGACACCATGCTGGGTGGCGTACTGTTCGCCCACCAGGAAATGCAAGCTGTGATCACCGTGATCGAAGAACTAGCTGCTGAAGCTGGCAAGCCACGCTGGGATTGGCAGGCAGAAGAAGAAAATGCCGAGCTGAAAGATGCCCTTAAGGCAGCAGTTGGCGTCGAGCTGGACGCAGCCTATCAAGTCGTTGACAAGCAGGCCCGCGTTGCTTCAGTTAACGGTCTTCGCGATCGTGCTATTGCCGAACTGGCCAGCGAAGACGGCCATTCAGAAGAAGACCTGAAAGACGCCTTCAAAAAGCTTGAGAAAAACATTGTTCGCGGCCGCATTATCCGCGGTGAGCCCCGCATTGATGGTCGTGACACCAAAAAAGTTCGCGCTATCAATGTAGAAGTAGGCATTCTCGACAAGGTACATGGTTCATCACTGTTTACCCGTGGCGAGACGCAGGCTATCGTAGCTGCTACTCTGGGTTCAACCCGAGATGCACAGATGATCGACGCCCTTGAAGGCAAGAAAGACGATCCATTTATGCTGCACTACAACTTCCCTCCCTACTCAGTAGGCGAGTGTGGCCGGATTGGCTTCACCAGCCGTCGCGAAGTAGGTCACGGTCGATTGGCTCGTCGCGGTATCAATGCCGTACTGCCATCAGTTGAAGACTTCCCCTACGCCATGCGCGTAGTATCAGAAATCACCGAATCTAATGGTTCAAGCTCAATGGCCTCTGTATGTGGCTCAAGCCTGGCGCTAATGGACGCTGGTGTACCTCTGAAAGCACCAGTTGCCGGTATCGCCATGGGTCTGGTTAAAGAAGACGAAGGCTATGCCGTACTGACCGATATCCTCGGTGACGAAGATCACCTGGGCGATATGGACTTTAAAGTGGCTGGTACAGCTGCTGGTATCACCGCACTGCAGATGGATATCAAAATCGAAGGCATTACCGAAGAGATTATGGAAATCGCCCTAGAGCAGGCTATGGAAGCCCGTATGTATATCCTCGACGAGATGAACAAGGTCATTGCAGCAGGTCGTGACGAAGTGGCTGAATCAGCGCCTCGCATGGGCATGATGCAAATTGATCCAGACAAGATCCGCGATGTCATTGGTAAAGGTGGTGCAACTATTCGCTCACTCTGTGACGAGCATAACTCAACCATCGATATCACAGACGACGGCGCAGTTAAGATTTACTCAGAAGACAACGATAGCCTGCAAGCTGCTATCGACGCAGTCACTGCCATTGTTGCCGATCCAGAGCCAGGTACCATCTACGAAGGTAAAGTTGTCCGCATCGTAGACTTCGGCGCCTTCGTCAACTTTATGCCCGGCACCGACGGACTGGTACATATCAGCCAGATCGCCCAGGAGCGCGTTGCCAAAGTAACCGACTATCTGAAAGAAGGTCAGGATGTTCGCGTTAAGGTACTGGAAATCGACAACCGCGGCCGCGTTAAGCTGTCCATTAAAGAAGCTCAGCTGGAAGAGGGCACAGTCCCCGAAGCTCCAGCCGCAGCTGCTGAAGAAGAGACTCCAGAAGCCTAAGCTTCAGCGAGTTTAAAAAATCCCCGCTTGCCTAGGCAGTGGGGATTTTTTTTGTCCCCAAAAACCTTAAACAGCGCACAGGGTGGCGATAAAGACAGAGTAGTATTGACAGATTTGCTTTTGGCTGACTATGATTTACATGTCGAATTTCATTGATGCGTTTTTATCCAACGGACGGATAACTTTCAACGAGACAGAGCCGGTCATCTGGTATTTCGTTGACGCCGATGGCCAAAAACCATGGAGTTAGACCAATCTTAAGGAGCGAGATTGTTATGAATAGGCGTATTTTGACCCTATGCAAGTATCTGTTAGCCACCTCAATACTTTTTGCAACAGCACCAGCGTTTTCAGGAGTCAATGATCACCCAGCATTTAAATTTAAATCAAATAAGGAGTTAGCCAATCTAAAACCCATATCAAAGTCCCAAACCCCATTATCAAGAACGGACCAAGAACCCTCAGTCGATGAGCTTCACTATGAGGAAAAACACCCTCATCAAGATGCAACATTAGTAGACACAGCAAGTATCGACACCAGTAAGTTAATTCCCAGCAAAGTTTTATCTCTGGACACCAACCGTCCCGATCTAGAGTTACCTGATCCACAAATCACCATTGCCGGCAAAACCTATATCCTCTCTGTGGTGGAATCTATCCTCGATCCTAAAGAAAAGGTGCGCTATGTGACCGCGAAGCTCATAGGCCACAAGGGCAGGGCTCGATTTATTATTGATGACGAGTCCAGAGAAGTCGTTGGTAATCTGGTGATTGAGGATGAGATATATAGAGTGATACCCCGGGAGCTTAATAAAGATCAGCAATTGGTTTACGAAGTTAAAAAAGAGATGTTTGAATATGGTGATTGGGTAAAACCTGAGTTGATCTCCGAACCAGCAAGGCAATCAGTCCATCGGTTGGAAAAAAAACTTATTCTCGCTGATCTTCTTAAACAGATTGATCCTCTAATTTTCCGAAATATATATAAAAAAACTGGGGGCAGAATGATGCTAATCGGCGGAAAGATTGGCTCTCTTGGAGTAATTGATCGTTGGAGAATTAGGTGGCTAAAAGATTCATCTGTCATTAAAAAATTCCTATCGGAAATTGAAGTTCTTAGCCAATCAGCTGTCGATTATGAGTATGAAATCACCCGTGTGTTTGTTTCAAGAACTGGGGATTATTCAGTCAGATATCGTCAAGTGATCAATAATATTCTCTTAGGGAGTAGCTCCATCATAAAATTCAGCAATTCAGGTGAAATCGCTAAAATATCCAATATGATCCTTCATCCTGACCTAATCCAGATATATCCTTCGCTCTATTCAGAGGCAGATGTTGTGTCGAAAGCCAAAGAGGCAGTTTTAAAACATATCAGTTCAATTGATTTTAAGCTAGATACTCGGGAGGAAACCCCAGTAACTCTTAGCTATAAGCTTAAAGGTAATGATCACAATATAATTCCTTACTGGGAGGTACTGCTGTATAAACAAGGTAATGACCTATCGGCATATAGAGTTTTTATAGAAGGTCACAGTGGCAAGGTAAATATTACCGAAACTGTCTCTGACTGCTGGCCCAACGCGCCAGAGCCAAAGACTACATTATAAAAGCAGACCTGATTGGTTACCAAAGCAACCCATCCAAATCAACATTGCACTTAGTCAAAAAGAAGAGTGCACGGCCCCAGAGGCTCCAGAAGCCTGAGCTTCAGCGAAATAAAAAACCAGTAACAGTGCACAGAGCAACCATAAACATAGCGAGCTATTGGCAGATACCATATTTGCTAACTATTTATAAATATTGTCACCAGGTAGGGCCTTATAGGTTTCGAGAACCTCAGCATGCAATATTTTATTAACAAGGGTTGTTGATCCACCAAAGTAGGAAGATGGTCTGTTGTAGGGGCTGGCTAGGAACCAATCGCAGGTGGTTGGCCATATCGCATTGGGAACTAGGCCAGCTACTCCAATACCGTGACGATTAATTGCGTGTTCATAGGCTGCCAGCCAGCAGTCTCTAAGTCTGGATAATGTAGAGCTGAAAAGTAAATAGCTTTGCTGCCCGGAGTAGGTCTCAAATCTTACTCTTGCTTGGCGGTATATCGGAAGGTTGAACCCTTCCCATATACCACAGAAGACTTGCTGATGAGGGCCGCCTATTTCAGCAAGGATCGCAAACAGGCTCTCCATCATATCTACGGTTAATTCACCCTCCAAGGGCCCATCGATGGCCGCCGTACCGGGTTTTTGAAAGGTTTGAAAAAATTGCATCAGCCGGTGGGGGCGACGGTTGTTGGCGATTTCGACATCATCCCAGCGTACAGGCGTTAACTTTCTCGCATCAACCCATCCAGCGCGAAGCGCCGCCCAGGCTTCTTCATCATTTGGGTCTAGGGCGTCAAAAGACCAACCAGGGTGGCAAATGCGCACATAGCTTGCAAATCCCGATGGTACGATTGTATGAAGTGTGTGCTTGGGGCCAATGCATCGCTTCACTGCCCAGGCTGCAGGTTTTGCGTCGGTTTCTATATCGTAAAATTCAAAAAAATGATCCACAGGTAATGACGTCCATGCCACAGATCTGAATTGGTAACTCAAACTACTATAGCACGAGGTTCGGGAGGCTTAGAGGGGAGTTAAAGGCAGCGTAAACCTAGTTCGACGCCAATGAAAGCAACTCGGAAGCATGAGACAAGGTTTGATCCGTCACCTGAGCACCTCCCAGCATACGAGCCAGTTCATCCACCCGCTGCCGTCGATCAAGCGCAACCATCAGTGACTCCGCGCTATTGCTCTCAATGACCTTACTGGCACGGTAATGATGATGAGCATGGGCCGCCACCTGAGGTTGGTGCGTCACACTGATTACCTGGCCGCGATCACCCAGCTGCTTAAGCAATAGCCCCACAATATCCGCTGTGCTGCCGCCAATGCCCACATCCACCTCATCAAACACCAGCGTAGGAATCTTCGAATGACCAGCAGCCACTACCTGAATTGCCAGGCTGACGCGAGAAAGTTCACCGCCAGATGCGATTTTTGCCAGTGGTTTATGGGGCTGACCGGGGTTGGTGGCAATCACAAACTCCACCTCCTCAAGACCACCGGCACGGAACTCACCCTCAGCCAAAGGCCTGAGCTGCACCAGCAGCTCAGCACCCTCCATAGAGAGTTTCTGCAGTTGCTGATTAATTTCCGCCGCCATAGTCTGGGCAGCCTGCTGACGAATAGCCGTTAGTTGTTGCGCCGAGGTGCTGTAGGTCAAGGCGAGCTTGTCCAGCTGCTCCTGCAGGGCATCAATACTCTCACCGCCATCCTGTAAATTCTGTAACTCTCCTTGCAGTATCTCCAGCGTTTCAGCCAGCTGATCTGCATTTACCCGATGTTTACGCGCCAGTTGAAAAATAACGGCCAGTTGCTCTTCCACTTGCTGTAAACGCTGAGGGTCTGCCTCAAAGCGATCAACATGGCTCTCGATTTCCCGGGTGGCCTCCTCAACCTGAATCAGCCCACTCTGCAGTAGTTCTTCAGCATTGCTAAGGGCTTCAGGCTTATGTTTTAGGCCAGCGAGAGTCGAAAGGGCGCGATTAAGCCCGTCGCGCACATTAAAACCTTCGGTTTGGTCGCAGATAGCCAGCACCGCCTGACTCTCCTGCAAAATTTGTTCAGCATTGGCCAGGGTCTGCTGCTCAGCCTCCAGCTTATTAAGAGCCTCTGGGTCGAGATCCAGCTGCTCCAGTTCATTGACCTGAAAGGTCAATAGATCCTTGCGCGCAATCAGCTCGTCCGAGCGCTCCATCAGGCTGCGCAGCTTTTTATCTGCGGCGTGCCAGTGGCGATAATCTACAGCTACCTGCGAGGCTAAATCTGCAGCGTTGGCATAGTCATCCACCAGCTTGCGATGAGTCTCGCGGCGCAGTAACGACTGGTGCTCGTGCTGGCTATGGATGTCAGTCAGCATCTCGCCCAGCTGCTGCAACTGCTGCATGGTGCAGCTCTGGCCATTGATATAGCCTCTGGAACGACCTTCTACCGTGTAGATACGGCGCAGAATGCATTGCTCATCGGCATTAAAGTCATTGGCCTGCAACCAATCCAGGGCCTCATTAAGGCCCTTAATATCAAAGGCAGCGGTAATTTCGGCGCGATCTTTACCATGGCGAATAGTGCCAGTATCTGCGCGGTCACCCAGCGCCATACCCAGTGCATCCAGCACCAGAGACTTACCGGCACCAGTTTCCCCGGTTATAGCCGTAGTGCCCGCAGAGAATTCGATCTCCAGGGTCTCTACCAGCGTGTAATTATTGATATTTATAGATAGCAGCAATGTAATTTAGTCAGCTAAAAGTCAATTTAGGTTTATACAGAACAGATTGCTGTTAAGCAATCGCTTGAAACTTAATAGTTTGTCCCCATATCTAGAACCAGAGTCAATATACAGATCCGCAGGATCAATCCAATGAACAAAAAGTGAGGAGTTGGCGTGTCAGACGAAACCAACAATGATGAAAATACCGCAGCAAACGATGAACCACAGACATCTCCAGCCGAAGAAAACGGCGAGGCCAAGCTGGATGAGGTAAATGCCGAGATTGAAGCTGAGCTTATGGATGAGATGGATGCCGAGGCAGCAGAGCAAGAACAGCAGTCTGAAACGGAACAGCTAAAGGCTCAGGTGGCAACAGCCAACGATCAGGTGCTGAGAGTGCAGGCAGAGATGCAGAATGTGCGTCGCCGCGCCGAGCGGGATGTTGAAAACGCCCACAAGTACGCTCTGGATAAGTTCGCCGCAGATCTACTGCCCGTGGTCGACAACCTGGAGCGTGCACTGGCTGCGATAGACAGTGCTGATGAGGGCCAGAAAGCGGTCGCTGAGGGTCTTGAGCTGACTCTGAAGTCCTTTATGGAAGTGCTGGTGCGCTACAAGATTGAAGCTATTGACCCTGCAGGTGAGCCCTTTGACGCCGAGCTGCATCAGGCGGTGAGCATGGTGCCCAATCCGGATTTGGAGCACAACACAGTGATGGATGTGTTCCAGAAAGGCTACAGCCTCAATGGGCGTCTGGTAAGGCCCGCCATGGTAGTGGTCTCTCAGGCATAAATAATACTCAATACTGGCTGCGACCCTTGAATTTTTACAAATCGCACCCAAATACAAAACAAGCAGTTAAACATAGACAGATAAGTAACGGAGAATCAAAAAATGGGAAAGATTATCGGAATTGATTTGGGAACCACCAACTCTTGTGTGTCGGTTCTCGAAGGCGATAAGCCCAAGGTGATCGAAAATTCAGAGGGCGCAAGAACCACTCCCTCTGTAGTGGCCTTCACTGATGAAGGTGAGATTTTAGTAGGCCAGTCAGCCAAGCGGCAGGCGGTGACTAATCCTCATAACACAGTGTATGCGGTCAAGCGCTTGATCGGCCGTCGCTTTGAAGATGATGTAGTGCAGAAAGATATCAAAATGGTGCCCTACAAAATTGTTAAAGCAGACAATGGCGATGCCTGGGTAGAGATCAAAGGGGACAGCAAAGCTGCGCCACAGATTTCTGCCGAAGTACTCAAGAAAATGAAAAAGACCGCCGAAGACTATCTGGGCGAGACAGTTTCAGAAGCAGTGATTACTGTGCCTGCCTACTTCAATGACTCCCAGCGTCAGGCTACAAAAGATGCAGGTCGCATTGCCGGTCTGGATGTAAAGCGCATTATCAATGAGCCCACTGCCGCGGCACTGGCCTATGGTATAGACAAAACTGCCGGTGACAGTGTGGTTGCTGTTTACGACCTGGGCGGTGGCACTTTCGATATCTCGATTATTGAAATTGCCGATGTCGATGGCGAGAAGCAATTTGAAGTACTGGCCACCAACGGCGATACATTCCTGGGTGGTGAAGACTTCGATATGCGTTTGATCGAATATTTATCCTCTGAATTTAAAACTGACAGTGGTATCGATATTCACGGTGATCCACTGGCCATGCAGCGCCTTAAAGAAGCTGCTGAAAAAGCCAAGATCGAGCTGTCTTCCAGCACACAGACTGAAGTCAATCTGCCCTACATTACCGCAGATGCCACTGGTCCAAAGCATCTGGTGGTCAAACTGACTCGTGCCAAGCTGGAGTCATTGGTAGAAGAGCTGGTCGAGCGTTCGCTGGCTCCACTAAAACTGGCTCTTAAAGATGCAGGCAAGTCTACCTCTGAAATCGACGAAATTATTCTGGTAGGTGGTCAGACCCGCATGCCACTGGTGCAGGAAAAAGTCACAGCGTTCTTTGGTAAAGAGCCCCGCAAAGATGTAAACCCTGACGAAGCCGTTGCCGTTGGTGCTGGCCTGCAGGGTGCGGTTTTGGCTGGAGATGTGACCGATGTTCTGCTACTGGACGTGACACCACTGAGCCTGGGTATTGAGACCATGGGCGGTGTAGCCACTCCAGTGATTGAGAAGAACACTACAATCCCAACCAAAAAGTCGCAGATTTTCTCGACCGCCGATGATAACCAGACAGCGGTAACCATCCACGTGGTTCAGGGTGAGCGCAAGCAGGCTACAGGCAATAAATCACTGGGTCGTTTTGATCTGGCAGATATTCCACCAGCCCCTCGCGGGATGCCCCAGATTGAGGTGACCTTTGATATTGATGCCAACGGTATTCTCAATGTAAGCGCTAAGGACAAGGCTACGGGTAAAGAGCAGTCGATTATTATTAAAGCTTCATCTGGTCTGTCTGATGACGAGATCGATGCAATGGTCAAGGATGCCGAAGCCAATGCCGCCGAAGATCAGAAGTTTGAAGAGCTGGTTCAGGCGCGCAACACAGCTGATGGTCTGGCTCATGCCGCCAAGAAGACTATAGAAGAAGCCGGTGACAAAGCCACTGATGAAGAGAAGGCGGCGATTGAAGCCGCAATCAAGCAGGTTGAAGAAGCAGTTCAGGGCGATGACAAAGAAGCTATAGATGAAGCTGCCAAGGTACTCTCGGAAGCCTCATCTGGCCTAGCCCAAAAGATGTATGCCGAGCAGGCAGAGGCTGGCCAGGCTGAAGGTGGTGAACAGGCTGCAGGCGATGACGCCATGGACGCCGAATTTGAAGAAGTTAAAGAAGACAAAGAGGAAGAAGCCAAAGAGGAAGAAGTCAAAGAAGACAGCAAATAAGTCTTCTCTGGTTTTGGGCACTCCATTAGGCGCGGACAGGTTCCGCGCCTAATACTATCAGCGATATTTAGGATACAAGAAGCAACCTATGGCCAAGCGCGATTATTACGAAGTACTGGGTGTTGAGAAAGGCGCCACTGATTCTGAGATTAAAAAGGCGTTTCGTCGCATTGCGATGAAATATCACCCGGATCGCAACCCAGACGGCAAAGACGCCGAAGAGAAATTTAAAGAAGCTCAGGAAGCCTACGAAATTCTCGGTGACGAGGAAAAGAAGTCGGCCTATGACCGCTTTGGTCATGCGGGAGTCGATGGCAATGGCGGTGGCGGCTTTGGTGGTGCTGGCGGAGCAGGGTTTAGTGATGTGTTTGGCGATGTATTCGGCGATATCTTTGGTGGTGGTGGCGGTGGTCGAGGTCGCGGCGGCCCAGCCCGGGGTTCGGATTTGCGCTATGACCTACAGCTGGACCTGGAAGATGCCGTAAAAGGCAAGACAGTTCAGATCGATGTGCCCACCATGAGCCACTGTGATACCTGTGATGGTTCCGGCGCGCGCAAAGGGTCATCTCCAGTCACCTGTGACACCTGTGGCGGTGCTGGTCAGGTGCGCATGTCTCAGGGCTTTTTCTCAGTACAGCAGGCCTGCCCGAAATGTCGTGGCCGCGGCCAGACAATTTCTGATCCCTGTGGCGACTGTCATGGACAGGGTGTCAAAGAAGAGCGCAAAACCCTGTCGGTTAAAATCCCGGCGGGAGTGGACACGGGCGACCGTATTCGTCTGGCTGGCAAAGGTGAAGCTGGCCCCCAGGGTGGCCCAACCGGTGACCTCTATGTGCAGATGCACGTGCGCGACCACAGTATCTTTGTGCGTGACGACGCAAACCTGCACTGTGAAGTGCCTATAAGTTTTGCCCAGGCAGCACTGGGTGGAGAAATTGAAGTGCCCACATTGTCCGGCAAGGTCAAGTTAAAAGTCCCTGCCGAAACCCAGAGCGGCAAGCTGTTCCGCTTGCGCGGCAAAGGGGTAGCCCCGGTTCGTGGCGGTGCAACTGGCGATCTGCTGTGCCGGGTGGTTCTGGAGACGCCAATCAACCTCAATAGTGAACAGCGCGAGCTGCTGGAGCAATTTGAAAAGAGCCTGGCAGGCAATAGCAAACATTCTCCGCGCACCAATAATTGGTTTGATGGGGTTAAAAAATTCTTCGATAATCTGACCGGTTAAGGTTACAGTTAAGCCTTATTCACCCACCACAGTTTCAAAGAACAGGAGCAGAGACCATGACTAATATTGCCGTAATTGGTGCCGGCGGTCGTATGGGCAAAGCTCTGATCGAAACCATTGCCGCAACCGATGGAGTGCAGCTCACAGGCGCTCTTGAGAATCCCCAGAGCTCATTAATAGGTGTAGACGCTGGCGAACTGGCAGGCATAGGGCGCAATAATATTGCCCTAACCACCTCCCTCGACGAAATTGCCGATGACTTTGATGTGCTAATCGACTTTAGTATTCCCGCAGTGACCGCGGCCAATGCGGCAGTCTGTGCCGCCCGTGGCAAGAAAATGGTGATTGGCACCACGGGTCTCGACGAGGCTCAGTTGCAGCAGGTAATCGGGGCTAGTCAGAATAATGCTGTTTGCATGGCCTCCAACTATGCCACCGGGGTTAACCTCTGCTTCAAGCTGGCAGAAATCGCCGCCTCGGTGCTGGGAGATGATGTGGATATTGAAATCAGTGAAGCCCATCACCGGCATAAAATTGATGCGCCCTCAGGTACCGCACTCTCTCTGGGTGAATCTGTTGCAGGGGCATTGGGTCGCAATCTTAAAGAAGTAGCTGTGTATGGCCGCGAAGGTCAGACTGGTGCTCGTGACCGCCAGACCATTGGCTTTGCCACGGTGCGCGCCGGGGACATTGTCGGCGACCATACTGTGCTTTTTGCCGGGGAGGGTGAGCGCATAGAGATTACCCACAAAGCTTCCAGTCGCATGGCATTTGCCCGAGGTGCCGTGCGTGCCGCCAAATGGCTGGCGACTCAGGAGTCCGGTTTGTTTGATATGCAGGATGTTTTGGGGCTCAGGTAAAAGCACCGTAAAAATAGCGGCCAAACAGGTGAATTTGTAGATAACAGTGATAGACAAAAACAGCCTCTTTCAATACAATGCCGTTCTAACACCGCGACATTAAAAGCGGTCTCGTTCCGAGAGGTTAGGCCACAGAATATTATTTAATTAAACGAGATGAGACGCAGAGTTTCATCTCGTTTTTTTGCAAATGTCTGGTGTGCATTTCGGATTTATCTGATTCCAGGTCCATGTGACTAATTAGGAGGTTGTGTGAATTCCCATACTCACCGGGAAGCCGTACTTGCGCTCGCAGACGGAACAATTTTCAGAGGCACTGCCATTGGTGCAGATGGTTCCTCCGTTGGTGAAGTAGTCTTTAACACAGCTCTTACAGGGTATCAGGAGATTCTTACTGATCCCTCATACGCTCGTCAGATTGTGACTCTTACCTACCCCCATATCGGCAATGTCGGCGTCAATAAAGAAGATGAAGAGTCCGATCAAATTTGGGCCGCCGGGCTGGTTATCCGCGATTTGCCCCTGCTGGCCTCCAATTTCCGTAGCGAACAGAATCTCGATGACTATCTCAAAGAGAAAAATATTCTTGGCATCGCCGATATAGATACCCGCAAGCTAACCCGTATTTTGCGAGAATCCGGAGCCCAGAGTGGCTGCATTATGGCTGGTGAAATAGATCATCAGGCCGCACTGGCTGCCGCTAGAGCATTTGCTGGCTTAAAGGGTATGGATCTGGCCAAAGAGGTGACTGCCTCCGAGAGCTATCCCTGGACTGAGCATAGCTGGCAGCTAGGCATAGGTCACAGAACATCAGAGGGCGGCAAATTTAAAGTGGTTGCCTACGATTTTGGTGTAAAGCGCAATATTCTGCGCATGCTGGTTGATCGTGACTGTGAGTTGACAGTTGTGCCTGCTCAGACGCCCGCTAGCGAAGTGCTGGCGATGAATCCAGATGGCATATTTTTGTCCAATGGCCCTGGCGATCCCGAGCCCTGTGACTATGCTATCAAGGCAATCACTGAAATACTGGCAACCGATATCCCTGTGTTTGGTATCTGTCTGGGCCATCAGTTACTAGCTCTGGCGTCTGGCGCCAAAACAACAAAGATGAAATTCGGTCACCATGGCGCCAACCATCCAGTGGAAGATATAGATAACAATGTGGTGATGATTACCAGCCAGAACCATGGTTTTGCGGTGGACGAAGAGAGCCTGCCAGACTGTCTGCGCGCCACTCACCGCTCGCTGTTTGATGGTTCGCTGCAGGGTATACATCGCACGGATAAGCCAGCATTTAGCTTTCAGGGTCACCCTGAAGCCAGCCCCGGCCCCCATGATGCAGCATCATTGTTTGATCACTTTATTGAATTAATGGAACAGCGCGGTTAATCCCCTATGCCAAAAAGAACTGATATAAAAAGCATTCTAATCCTCGGCGCTGGACCTATTATTATCGGCCAGGCCTGTGAGTTCGACTACTCTGGCGCGCAGGCCTGTAAAGCACTGCGTGAAGAGGGCTTTAGAGTTATTCTGGTCAACTCTAATCCAGCCACTATTATGACTGACCCGGCGATGGCTGATGCCACCTATATCGAGCCGGTAGAGTGGCGCACTGTCGCCAAGATTATTGAAGACGAGCGTCCAGATGCGCTACTGCCCACCATGGGCGGTCAGACGGCACTGAACTGTGCCCTGGATCTGGCTAAGCACGGCGTGCTGGACAAATTTGGCGTTGAGATGATTGGCGCCAATGCCGATGCTATCGATAAGGCAGAAGACCGCGAGCGCTTCGACAAGGCCATGAAAGCCATTGATCTGGACACCCCCAACTCAGGTATCGCCCACAGCCTGGAAGAGGCCTACCAGGTTGCCGACCGCTTTGGCTTCCCCTGTATTATTCGCCCTTCATTTACCATGGGTGGTTCCGGTGGTGGTATTGCCTACAATCGCGAAGAATTTGAAACTATCTGTCGTCGCGGCCTGGATCTGTCCCCCACCAATGAACTGCTGATCGATGAATCGCTGATTGGCTGGAAAGAGTTTGAAATGGAAGTGGTGCGAGACCGCAAGGACAATTGCATTATTGTCTGTGCCATTGAAAACCTCGACCCCATGGGTATTCACACCGGCGACTCAATTACTGTAGCTCCGGCGCAGACATTGACCGATAAAGAATATCAAATTATGCGCAACGCCTCGATTAAGGTGCTGCGTGAGATTGGGGTAGAAACTGGCGGCTCCAATGTGCAGTTCGCCGTTAACCCGGAAGATGGCCGCCTGATAGTTATTGAGATGAATCCGCGAGTATCGCGCTCATCGGCCCTGGCATCAAAAGCCACAGGTTTCCCCATTGCCAAGGTGGCAGCCAAGTTAGCCGTGGGTTACACCCTCGACGAATTGCAGAATGAAATTACCGGGGGTGCCACACCGGCATCTTTCGAGCCCAGCATCGACTACGTGGTAACCAAAATACCGCGCTTTGCCTTCGAGAAATTTAATCAGGCCGACGCAACATTGACCACCCAGATGAAATCTGTGGGTGAGGTGATGGCCATTGGTCGCACCTTCCAGGAGTCCATGCAAAAAGCGCTGCGCGGCCTGGAAGTGGGCGTGGCTGGCTTTGATCCGCAGCTTGATCTAAATGACGAGGGATCGACTGCCATTCTGAATAATCAGCTTGCCGAAGCCGGCCCGGATCGCATCTGGTATCTGGCCGATGGTTTCCGCAAAGGTATGAGCATTGAAGAGATGTTCGCCATGACCAAGGTTGACCCCTGGTTCCTGGTGCAGATCGAAGATTTGATTAAAGAAGAGCAGCGCCTGCAGGGCACTAAACTGTCGGATCTCGATAAGCAGGGCCTGTACAGGCTAAAGCGCAAAGGTTTTGCCGATCGTCGCCTCGCTGATATTTTAGGCTGCGCCGAGGCCGATGTGCGCGAACTGCGCTATCAGTTCGAGCTGCACCCTGTGTACAAACGTGTAGATACCTGTGCTGCCGAGTTCAGTACCGAAACCGCCTATATGTACTCTACCTACGAGGAAGAGTGCGAAGCCAACCCCAGCGATAGAGAGAAGATTCTGGTGCTGGGTGGCGGCCCCAACAGAATTGGTCAGGGTATCGAATTTGACTACTGCTGTGTGCACGCGGCGCTGGCTATGCGTGAAGATGGCTATGAAACCATTATGGTCAACTGCAACCCAGAGACTGTATCAACCGATTACGATACCTCAGATCGGTTGTTTTTTGAGCCAGTGACACTGGAAGATGTGCTGGAGATTGTCCGTGTAGAAAAACCCAAGGGTGTCATAGTGCAGTTCGGTGGCCAGACACCGTTGAAGCTAGCCCGTGCCCTTGAAGACCATGGAGTACCCATTGTGGGCACCACACCAGATGCTATCGACCGCGCCGAAGACCGCGAGCGCTTCCAGCATATGATCGAAAAACTGGGCCTGTTGCAGCCCTCCAACAGCACAGCTCGCAGCGCTGCAGATGCTGTGGAACTGGCTAAACAGATTGGCTATCCGCTGGTGGTGCGACCCTCCTATGTGCTGGGTGGTCGAGCCATGGAAATCGTCTACAAAGAAGATGAGCTGCGCCACTATATGAAGACGGCCGTGGAGGTCTCTGAAGATTCCCCAGTGCTGCTCGACTTCTTCCTGCCCAATGCCATTGAGATGGATGTTGATGCCGTCAGTGATGGCGAGCAGGTGGTGATTGGCGCGATTATGCAGCATATCGAACAGGCGGGTATTCACTCCGGTGACTCAGCCTGTTCACTGCCTCCCTACAGCCTGAGCGAAGAGATTCAGGATGAAATGCGTGAAGTCTGCAAAAAGATGGCCCGAGAGCTGGGTGTTCGCGGCCTGATGAATGTTCAGCTGGCCCTGCAGGACGGCAAAATTTATGTGATTGAGGTCAATCCTCGCGCCTCGCGAACTGTGCCCTTTGTGTCCAAATGTATAGGCACCTCTCTGGCCAAGATTGCAGCCCGCTGCATGGTGGGTCAGAGTTTGGAGTCTCAGGGCTTTACTAAAGAAATTATCCCGCCGTACTTCAGTGTTAAAGAAGCGGTATTCCCATTCAATAAATTCCCCGGTATTGACCCGATTCTTGGGCCAGAGATGAAGTCTACGGGCGAGGTTATGGGTGTGGGAGACACCTTTGCCGAGGCCTATGGCAAAGCTGAGTTGGGCGCCAGCGATGAGATACCCTCCCAGGGCAATGCCTTTATCAGTGTGCGAGAGCGCGACAAAGATCAGTTGCCGGCCCTGGCTGGAAAACTCAAAGCTCTGGGTTTTAATCTTATAGCCACTCAGGGCTCTGCCGCTATTATTGAAGCCTCTGGCATTGAAGTGCAGGTGGTCAAGAAGGTAAAAGAGGGCAGGCCCCATATTGTGGATATGATTAAGAGTGATAAGATTAATCTAATCATTAATACAACAGAGGGGCGTCAGGCGATATCTGACTCTTCAACCATTAGATCTAGCGCAGAGCAGCACAGGGTCTATTACACAACCACTATGGCTGGTGGCAGTGCGGTCTGTGAAGCACTGCAATTTGGCGGTGATATCAGGGTGCGCAACCTGCAGACGCTGCACGAGGGAATTATTTAATGCAAAAGAATCCAATGACAGTCGAGGGTGAAGCGGCCCTGCGCAAAGAGCTGGAGCACCTTATCAAGGTGGTTCGCCCAGGCATTATTGAAGCTATTGCCACCGCCCGTGAACACGGCGATTTAAAAGAAAACGCCGAATATCACGCAGCCCGCGAACAGCAGAGTTTTGCCGAGGGTCGTATTCAGGATATCGAAGGCAAGCTGTCAAATTCTCAGGTGATTGATATCTCCAAAATTCCACCAGGTGATCGGGTGATTTTTGGCTCCACTGTTACCATTATCAATATGGATACAGAGGTTCAGGTGACTTACCGTATTGTTGGTGATGATGAAGCCAATGTAAAAGAGGGCAAGATTTCCTACCAGTCACCGATCGCAAGAGCGCTAATCGGTAAAGAAAGCGGTGATATAGTGGTCGTCAAAGCGCCGAGCGGTGATGTGGAATATGAAATTGATGAAGTAGTCTATTCTGCCTGAATTTTAAATGCCGCTACGTACTGGCCTGCAGCAAAAACACCATCAGCGCCTTTTGAGCATGCAAGCGGTTTTCCGCCTCATCCCAGACCACCGAAATACTCTTATCCTCCAATAACTCAGCAGACACCTCTTCCTCCCGGTGCGCGGGCAGGCAGTGCATAAACAGTGCATTTTTCGCGGCATGGGACATCAGCTGATGGTTGACTTGGAAGCCGGTAAACTTCGCCAATCGCTCCTGCTGTTCCTGTTCCTGCCCCATAGACGCAAACACATCTGTGGTTACCAGATCAGCACCAGTTGCCGCGACCACAGGGTCCTGTGTCAGGGTCACGCGATCGCCAGCTTCGGCCAATAAATTAGCCATGGGCTCGTAGCCCGCAGGGCAGGCAATCTGCAAATTAAAGTCAAACTGAATAGCCCCATTGATCCATGAGTTGCACATATTATTGCCGTCGCCAATCCAGGCTACAGTTTTCCCTTGAATCGATCCGCGATGCTCCACATAGGTCTGCACATCCGCCAGTAACTGACAGGGATGATATTCGTTAGTCAGCGCATTGATTACTGGCACCTTGGAATAGGCGGCGAAACGCTCTGCGATATCCTGACCATGGGTGCGAATCATAACCATATCGACCATGCGCGAGATAACTCGTGCCGAGTCTTCAATGGGCTCGCCACGCCCAAGTTGCGTATCATTGGGTGACAGAAAAATAGAGTCGCCACCTAGCTGCGCCATACCGGCTTCAAAGGAGACACGGGTTCTGGTGGACGACTTTTCAAAAATCATACCCAGCACCTTGCCCGCAAAAATCGGCTCCTGGCGTCCCTCCAACTTGGCGGCTTTCATTTCGATTGCGAGATCAATTACCTGACTTAGTTCGGCAGGGCTAAGGTCGCGAAGAGAGAGGAAGTGTCTAATAGCCATAATATTTTAGTCTCTATCAAAGTCTTTAATAAGCGGCACCAGAATTGTCACCAGCTGATCTGCTTGATCATCGCTCATAATAAAGGGCGGCAGTAATCTGATAACCGAATCAGCGGTCACATTGATTATCAGGCCCTGATCCATAGCGGCCATAAACAATGATTTACAGGGTTTATCCAACTCTATACCGATCATGCAGCCGCGCCCGCGGATATCTAACACATGAGGAGTATCTGCCAGCTGCGCTTGCAGATTAGTCATAATTCTGTCGCCCAGTTCTGCCGCTCGTTTATCCAGACCGCCATCGATAATTTCAGTAACTGCAGCCAGTGCAGCAGCACAGGACAATGGGTTGCCACCGAAGGTTGAGCCATGATTGCCTGGCTGCATAAGCCCTGCGGCCTTGCCCGAGGCCAAAATAGCGCCAATGGGTACACCGTTGCCCAAACCCTTCGATGTGGTCACCACATCGGGAATAATGCCGCTGTGTTGGTAGCAAAAATATTTTCCGGTGCGCCCATTGCCTGTCTGCACCTCGTCAAGCATCAGCAGCCAGCCACGCTGATCGCAGAGGGCTCTAAGTTGCTGCAGATAATCATCGTCGGCAACCCTGATACCTCCTTCGCCCTGAATAGGCTCGACAAATACAGCGCAGATATCCGGATTATTATCACCTATGGTTTTTAACGCCTCGATCTCATTGAACGGGCCGCGGGCAAAGCCGCGCACCAGGGGCTCAAAGCCGGCCTGCACTTTGCGACTTCCAGAGGCAGTCAGGGTAGCCAGTGTACGGCCATGAAAGGCATTATCCATCACCAGAATAGTTGGCAGCTTGATACCCAGCTTATTGCCATAAAGCCTTGCCATCTTAATCGCAGCCTCATTGGCCTCGGCACCGGAGTTGCCAAAAAACACATTGCTCATACCGCTGACATCACAGAGTTTACTGGCCAGAGCCTGTTGGTTGGGAATAGCGAAAAAATTGGAACAATGGGTTAGCTCTGTCGCCTGCTGAGCAACAGCAGCAGCAATTTTTGGATGAGAGTGACCTAGGCCACAGACAGCAATACCCGAGAGCCCATCCAGATATTTGTTTCCTTTATCGTCCCATAGCCAGGCGCCTTCACCCCTAATCAGGGTAGCGGCTCTTGCACCGTAAGTATTCATTAGGGCTTCTGTGGTCATAACTATCCTGCTTTTGGCTGGTAACCAATATTAATTACAATAAAAAAAGGCAGCCGCGCTGCCCTTTATGATTTTTTTATAGTATTTGCGGATGATATAGCGGTTTTTTTATGCTGGCAACTGAGGATTTGGCTGTTACTGCTTGCGCAGCCGCTGGTGATTGACCCAGGCCCAGAGGCCAGTGAAAGCTAAAAGACAGATCAGCAGCCCAACGATATCGACAAACAGCACGCCCGCATCACCAAAAAAGCGGCCACTATGCAGGTCGATAATCAGTGTCTCCAGCGAAATTCCGCCGCTGGTGTCGCCATTGCTAAAGGCTAAAGGCAGACTCTGGGGCTGCAGAATAGTCGCCTGACTCAATACCGATAGGTCGTCGACAGCATTGAGATTTAACAGGTCGGGGTCAAATTCCCAGGCCTCTGTTTCGCCGAGGACAATAATTGTCTGCTCAATGGTGGCCAGGCCGGTGCTATTGACTGGCAGGCCCTGCACCTGATTAAAGGTTTCTACCAGTAGGCCCTGGGGCGTGAGTATTGATAGAGATTCGCCGCAAAGGGCGACAATTAATTGATCGGTGGTGGCCACAGAGGCCAGTGGCGGCGGGCAGTAGCCCAGAGCCTGGTCATTAAAATATAACTCTTCTGTACCAGTACCATAAACCCAGTTGTTGGCTATCGAGTAACCCTCAGATTTCTGGGGTGCTACACCGTACCAGGACAGCAGCCAGCCATTGGTTAAATTGATTTTACTAAGATTTAGTCCAGGGGAATGGTTGAGTGCAAAGCCTGTGATAGCCAGAAAAATCATCACCACAAACACCGACAGACCAATACGTCGATGCCAGCGCAGGTTCAGAATAATTGACTTCTTAATATCCACGGCGAGCCTTATCAATCAGGTTAATACTAGTCTGCTTTGTCGAGTTGGCTATGATAATACAAAGCGAGAGCTGCTACCTTATTTACTGCCCAAACCGATAATGTGGCGCCAGTAATACCATCAATATTCTGGTTGAGCCTCATGTTTTGAGTGAGTGAGGCACCGCGATACTGTGCTGTGTAGGCGGGGTAGCGCACCTCGCCGCCGCGGCTTTCGCGGTAGGCAAGAATTTTCACCTGTTCGATTTTATCCTGATGAATTATCACGCCAATGGTAATGGGCATTTCCTTGCCAATCTCTTCCAGTATCCAGGCGGTTTTGCCGCCCGCTATATGATAGCGAACTCGCAAACCACCTACTGGACGATCAAGGATATTCTGTGCCTGTTGGCGAATATCTGCAGTTAACCAGAGTACTCCGGGCCTAGCTGTTTCAGAAGCAAAGACCTGGGCGATAAAGTCCGGGCCAGACTGAAAAACCCCTTTGGCCGTCACCCAGGGTGAGGACAAAGAGGTTGCTAGTAGAGTGCCCATTAATATCAGGGCTTTGATGTTAAGTCTGTGCATCTAGAATGAATAGCCGACGCCCATGTTGATGCCATCATAACCTGCCTCACCTGGTGCATCCTGATTCTGGTAATCGAACTTGAATACCACATTGGGGTGAAGCCAGTAGTTGACACCCAGGTCGAACTGAGTAATTTGAGAATCTACAGCTGCCGCCGCGCTATTATCCCACTGGCTGTAGCGTGCAAATAGTCCCAGCTTTTCATTCAGCTTGTAAGAGGGTTCTATATACAGACCGGTCTGTTCGCTGGCGCCATCCACTGTGGCATTGATAACATCATCAAAGTCCCACCGGGCATAGAGCGCGCGCAACTGGAAGTCATCTCTCTGCCAGGCAACATGGGTTTCAAACAGAGTGCCGTCAATGGCAGCACCTTCACCCTGACGCACATCGGTCTGAAACTGCAGAGAGGCAGCGACTTCAAGACCTGGAATAGCAGTGTATTTTAGGCGTCCGGTAAAGGCCATATTGTCTGCCTTGGCCTTACCTACCTTTTGGCGACCATCGCGAGGTTTGTATTTGCCTTCAGCAATATACAGACCGGAGTGGGCAGCGACGTCATAGCTGAGGCCAGGGTTAAGTTGGCCCTTTAATGCAGCGCCAGCTTCCCACCAGGTAGCCGGGATAATATTTTTCTCAACATTATTACGCTCGGTACCATAAAAGGTGTTGGGTTCGTGGGTTTCATTTAAAAGGCCTATGGGCATTAGAAACAGCCCCGCTTTTGCTGACAGATTGTCTGTCGCATCCCATTCAATATAGGCTTGTTCTAGCTCTATCTCACCCACTTTGCCTTCACCGGCAACACTGTGCTCTAGTTCGAGTTCAGAGAAGAAGCGAATGCTGTCGGTAAACTGATGACCGGTAAACATCACATAGCGGTGAAAATCGACGGCATCCTTGGTGGCTGATGAATCGTCTTGTTCAAGACTGTTGTAATGGACCTCACCATAGCCACCAAAGGTGGTTTTGCTGGCGGTTACCGGCGTGAATGCGATCTGCTCTACGGCGGTAATCGTGGCTTCCGTTATAACCTCATTTTCCTTTAGCTGGTCCTTAAGTTCTGCAATTTCGGCCTGCTGGTTCTGAATAATCTGCCACATCTGCTCAAGAGTGGGCGTTTCCGCCTGTGCTGTTGCAGTTAGGTTCATGCCAACTACCAAGGCAAGAATCTTTTTGTTCATCAGTGAGCTCCTAAAATGAAATAAATGTAATGGGATAAATTGCTTGAAGACGAACTATAGTTAATATTAAACGCAAATGCTAATCGTTCTTATTTGCATTACGAAAACTGAGCCTTATACTGGATGAGTGTGGTTTTATGGATAAGTTGAAATTATTAACCTGTAGCCCTGTATCAGAGCCATTGAAATTGGTAAAATCTCAGCCATACTAATCAGCGACTATTTTAGAGGTCTGTCTTAATGGACATTATGGAAACGATCCGCGAACAGGTGGAAAACAACTCAGTACTACTTTACATGAAAGGGTCTCCCAATCAGCCTCAATGTGGTTTTTCTTCACGTACGGTTCAAGCATTGATGGCCTGTGGGCAACGCTTTGCCTATGTGGATATTCTGTCCAATCCGGAAATCCGCAGTAATCTGCCGGCATTTGGCAACTGGCCTACCTTTCCTCAGCTCTGGGTTGCTGGCGAGCTGATCGGCGGCTGCGACATTGTCACTGAAATGCAGGAGAAAGGAGAGTTGAAGCCTTTGATCGATGAAGCCATAGGTGAGGAGCCATCAACTGAGGGTTGAAGCCCCAGGCAGCTAAGCTAAAAATATTTAAAGAGTCTGGATCAATGTCCAGACTCTTTTTTTTGCCTGCTGTTTTTCTACCCAGGATCTTTTCATCAATCACTTTTATCAACCATTTGCGGCCGACCACCGTCCTATCAAAACAATAGCCAATTTCAATTGGCTGACAGTCAGCCTGAGTGCCATTATTAGCTCGCAATCTAATCTTTTAAAATCAATCTTATTTTTTATTACAGGAGCACTTTATGGGTGTTTTAGTAGGACGGTCAGCACCTGACTTTACCGCAGCAGCAGTTACTGGAAGCGGAGAAATTATCGATAACTTTAATCTTGGCGAAGCTATCAAGGGCAAGAAAGCCGTGGTTTTCTTTTATCCTCTGGACTTTACCTTTGTCTGTCCTTCCGAGCTGATCGCTTTTGATCATCGCTACGAAGAATTCCAACAGCGCGGTGTAGAGGTAATTGGCGTGTCTATCGACTCCCAGTTCTCTCACAACGCATGGCGCAATACTGCCGTTAATGATGGCGGCATTGGCGCAGTTCGCTACACATTGGTTGCCGATGTAAAGCATGAAATCTGTCAGGCCTATGATGTTGAGCATCCCGCCGATGGCGTCGCTTTCCGCGGTTCATTCTTAATTGATGAGCAGGGCATGGTTCGTCACCAGGTAGTGAATGATCTGCCTCTGGGGCGTAATGTCGACGAAATGCTGCGTATGGTTGATGCTCTGAGCTTCCATGAAGAGCACGGCGAAGTTTGTCCAGCAGGCTGGAATCGCGGTGACAAAGGCATGAAAGACACCACAGCTGGTGTGGCCGAATATCTGTCGGAGAATGCTGGCGCGCTGTAGTTGCAAGCAGAGGCAAAGATAAAAACCCCGCGCCTAAACTCGCGGGGTTTTTTTGTATGGCTTATTGGCGAGTGGGTCACATATTGCCAGTGCAGGGTTGGCTAATATAGCCGCTGGATTTTACTGGCATTCAAGGACCTATTATGAAACTCGCACCCCATTTGCTCTGCACTCTTCTTGCAATGACACCATTGACCGCAGCAGCGGATTTTATCGGCCTCTATCTGGGGCTGGGTTCTTGGCAGGGTACACCTACGGGCAATATTGGGCGCACTGATATAGACCTGGACTCAACGCTTAATCTTGAAGAGCAGAGCAATAATTTTGCCTATATTGCTATCGAACACCCGATTCCCCTGTTACCTAACCTGCGAGTGCAGCACAGCGAGATGAATTGGAGCGGAAGCGCGCTAATAGAATCTGGGACAGACTTAAATGGCAATCCATTTACTACGACTCAGCAGGCTGACATAGCTCTGGATCTAACCCATACAGACGCGACTTTTTACTATGAGGTTTTAGACAATATTATCGATTTCGATCTGGGGGTGACCGCCAGGTTGTTTGATGGTGAGGCTAGTCTAACCCAGCAGGAGAGCATTGAGTTGGAGGCTGTGGTGCCGCTGTTATATGGCAAGCTGGGCGTATCAGTTCCCACCACTGGGCTGGCTGCAGAGCTGTCGGCGAACTGGATCAATGTAGATGATTTCAGGCTGGTGGATTGGTCTGCCCAGTTAAACTATGAATTTGATGTGCTGCCGGCCATGGATGCCGCAATAATCCTTGGCTACAGATCACAGTTAATTGAACTGGATGATCTCGATGAGCTGCAGTCGGATGCCAGATTTGATGGCTACTTTCTAGCTTTGCAGCTGCACTTTTAACCTGCTTCTAATCTAGTTTTAGGCTCTGCGGCTGCGCCAGGGGCGAGCTATCTCTTCGTGCTTTACCTCATATTCGCCGGTCTGACGATCTCTGAGATAATGGTCAAGGGCCAGCTCCACTACTGGGAAGGCCAGCTCAGACCAGGGAATATCTGCCTCATCAAAAAGAGCCACTTCCGAGGATTCAGAGCTGGGGCCAAAAACCGGCTCTGCCAATTCTGCCCTGTAGAACACATAGACCTGATTGATCTGCGGAATATCGAACAGAGCGTAAAGGCTGGGGTTAATAACCGCAGCATTGGCTTCTTCAACACATTCGCGCAGCGCACCATCAAGAGAGGATTCGCCGTTCTCCAAAAAGCCCGCAGGCAGGGTCCAAAAGCCATGGCGGGGCTCGATGGAGCGTTTACACAGCAGTACCTGTTCGCCATATACAGGCAGCACACCGGCGATAACCTTGGGGTTCTGGTAATGGATAACCTCACAGGTCACACAGACATGGCGTTCGCGGTTATCACCCTCTGGTATCTTTTTTATAACGGCATTGCCGCAAGTGGAACAAAAATTCATGAAAAGCTCAGAAAGTTAAGTCAGCCGAGTATAATGCACAAATGCTTGAAACCATTAAAAAACGACTAAAAAAATTCCCCCTGAATCCCGCACAGCCTGACCAGCAAGACTCAGGCTCTATAGCGGCAGTTATGGTTCTGTTGCACGGTGCCCGGGATAACCCCCAGATAGTATTAACTCAGCGAGCAATGCATCTAAACAGTCATGCTGGCGAAGTTGCCTTCCCTGGTGGCATGTGGGACCGCACAGACGACAATCTGCTGTACACGGCGCTGCGGGAAACAGAGGAAGAAATCGGCCTGCACCCATCTTTGATAGAGCCCATTGCCATGCTACCAGTGGCTTCACCGAAACGGCGCTCGCTGCATGTAACACCCTTTGTGGGGCTGGCACAGGGGCCGCTAAATCTGCGCTCCGAGCCATCGGAGATAGCCGCTATATTTAATGCACCTGTCAGTCTGTTTACCGATATCAATAACTACCAGTATTTTGAAATGAAAAACGAACCGGGTGGGCTGAGTTTCCCTTGCCTGCCCTATAACGGCTATAACATTTGGGGCTTTACTCTCAAGGTACTGGTAGATATGTTTAATAGTACCCTGGGGGTCGGCATTGATTTAGAATATCCCAGCGACCAGTTAATCGAAGAGTTACGCAAAAGAGGGCAGTAATGATTTACCGAATTGGCAATGATATCCCAGAAATCCACGAGTCAGTATTTGTTGCTGAAAGTGCCGATGTAATGGGCAAGGTGGTCCTTAAAAAAGGCGCCAGTGTCTGGTTTAATGCCGTTATTCGCGGCGACTGCGACCTTATTGAAGTGGGTGAGCGCAGCAATATTCAAGACGGTGCCGTACTGCACTGCGACCCGGGTCAGCCGCTGGTGATTGGTGAGGATGTGACCGTGGGTCACAATGCCATGATCCATGGGTTTGAAGTGGGCGATCGCACTCTGGTGGGTATCAATGCGGTGATTCTCGACGGTGCTAAAGTGGGCCGTGACTGTATTATAGGCGCTAACACGCTGGTCAAAGCTGGCGCCGTTATTCCCGATGGGTCTTTGGTTATAGGCTCGCCAGGCAAGGTAGTGCGCGAGAATGATGAGCAGACTCGCCAGTTTTTGCTGGGCTCCGCCGCCCACTATGTCGAAAAGAGTCAAAAAATGGCCACTGACCTGATTGAGGTCAAGCGCTGATGTCAGACAAACCTGTCGCCTCGCCCTGCACCTCTATCTGTACACTCAACAGCGAGGATATCTGCGTTGGCTGCTATCGCACCAGCAAAGAGATACGCGACTGGAGTTTTCTGGACAATCATCAGCGACTTGATGTGCTGATACTCTGCGGTGAGCGCAACCGGAAGAATAATCCCTTCTATTGATGTCTGTTCTCTGCTGATTACTCTTGGGGTGCCTGTTTGGGCTTTAGGCAGGTGACAATCACTGTTTTAATCATAGTCTCGTTGATCTGCTCGGTCTCAAATCTGTAGCCATCAATCAAAAAGCTCACATTACCATCTGGAATGCTCTCGAGTTGCTCCAGCGCCAAACCATTGAGCGTTTTTGGCCCATCTGTTGGCAGCGCCCAGCCGGTTGCCTTATTAATCTCGCGAATCGTGGCCACACCATAGATTTCATATCTGTCATCACCGCGGGGAATAACTTCCTCCACTTCATCGGCGGTATTAGTCGTGAAATCGCCCACGATTTCTTCAAGAATATCCTCCAGTGTCACTAGCCCCTGCACCTCCCCATACTCATCGACTACCACCGCAAAGCGATTGCGGTTCTTTTTAAAGTTAAGCAGTTGCTGGGTTAATGTGGTGCTCTCGGGGATAAAATACGCATCCTCTGCAAAGCGTTTAATTGCACTGTGAGTCACCTGCTCAGAGCGCAACAGGTGGTTGGCCTTGCGCACATGGAAGATGCCGACAATATTATTGATATCTCCCTCATACAGCGGCTGTCTGGTGTATTCTGAGGAGACAATAGTATTCATCAACTCGTCAATACTGTCTTCAAGGTCCAGGCCTTTGATCTCGCTGCGGGGGATCATAATATCCTCCACAGTCACATTCTCCAGATCCAGTATGCCTTTAAGCATGCCCTGGTTGCTGTCAGATAGTTTGTGCCCAGAGACATCAACCAGAGATTTAAGCTCTTCGGTATCCAGGCCATCATCGCGGTCTTTATTGGGGTCAAAGCCCAGCAGAGAGATCACTGCATTGGTGAGCTTGTTTACCAGCCACACCAGAGGCGTCAGCAGCTGCAGCAGTGGCTTGAGAATATGGCTGGCTCTAAAGGCAAACCACTCGGGGTTCTGGGCAGCTATAGTTTTTGGCGTGACCTCTGAAAAGACCAGAACAGTAATGGTCAGGGACGCCGTGGCTACCCAGGGAGCAGCGGCTTCGCCCACATAGAGGATAGCCAGCATATTGGCGATAATTGCCGCCAGAATATTGACCGCATTATTGCCAATCAGAATCAGGCCAATCAGTCTATCCGGCTTGGCCAGCAGCTTGGCGGCGCGTCTGGCGCCAGCGCTTTTCTTCCGCTGATGGCGCAGGCGATAGCGATTCAGCGACATCATGCCGGTTTCTGAGCCGGAGAAAAAAGCGGATATAACAAGAAGAACAACGAGTGTTAACCACAACACCAGGGGGTGCGAACCGTCCAATGAATAAGGACCTCTGAAATTAAGGGAGATTATGTTGGATTAGTTTGCCATTTTTAGCAACTGGCTTTTTATATTGGCTGCGGACGCCTTATTCGCTGCGGACGCTTTATTCACCACGGAAGTTTTATATTTTGTTTATTCAATTTATATGGCCTGGTCATGAAAGGATAAATTCGACCACAAACTTGCTGCCAATAAAGCCCAGCAAAATAGCGCTAAAGCCAGCCCAGGTCCAGCGAATAGCCTTATTGCCGCGCCAGCCGCGGTAGTGGCGGCCCCAGAGTAATATGGCATAGACCGCCCAGGCTACCAGGCTGAATACCACTTTGTGCACTAGTTTTTGGGCAAACAGGTCATCATAGAATAAAAAGCCGCTGAGCAGAGATAATGTCAACAGTATTTCACCGGCCCAGATAAGCTCGAACAGCAGAGTCTCCATAGTCTGAACGGGTGGGAAAGTGCGCATCAACAGATTTTGGTGCTTATGTTTGAGCTGCCAGTCCTGATAGCCCGCCAGCAGTGCCTGCAGCGCAGCTATAGCTAACAGGCTGTAGGCCAGGATTGAAATCAGCACATGGGCCTGTATCTCCACAGACATTATTAGGGCAGGCTTGGTACTGGTGCTCAGCAGAGCGACTAGCAGGCTCAGAGCTGAGATGGGGAATAAGAGTAAATTCAGGTTTTGCAGGGGCTTTTTAAGGCCGCTAATCCACACCAAAATATTGATCACCAGAGCCAGCAGAGCAATAATTTTAAGCAGACTTAGGTCCAAACCACCGTCGACAAACATCAGGTCGCCAATGGCAAATCCATGCAGCACTATGGCGCCGCCGGCAACTATCTGCAGAGCCGCTGGCTTGGTTTGGCTGTCGAGGCGCAGTTGTCGCTGATGGAATACCCATCCTGCCAGATAAATGGCAATGGCGACGAACCCCAGTATTGAACCTGTCATCATATTAATTCTTAAAATGGATCGACGGAGTGTGGCATATTCAGAACACAGGGTGAAGAGCAGGGCAAAATTATTGCTATAATGCCGCCCTTAATTCGTTAGTTGGAAGCAAATTGCATGGCCATGTTTGAAAGTTTGAGTGATCGCCTCTCCCAAAGCCTTAAAAAGATTTCAGGGAAAGCCAGTCTCAGTGAGAAAAATATCCAGGAAACCCTGCGCGAAGTGCGTATGGCGCTTCTAGAAGCAGATGTGGCGCTGCCAGTTGTAAAAGACTTTGTCGAGCAGGTCAAACAGCGCGCTGTTGGCAGCGAAGTTAGTAGCAGCCTGAATCCGGGCCAGCAATTTCTTAAAATTGTGCAGGCGGAGTTAGAGGCGGTGATGGGGGAGAAGAATGAGTCCCTTAATCTGGCGGCTCAGCCCCCGGCAATTATTCTGATGGCCGGCCTGCAGGGTGCCGGTAAAACCACCTCCGTAGCCAAGCTGTCACGCTACCTGCAGGAGAGAGAGAAAAAGAAAGTGATGGTGGTATCTGCCGATGTCTACCGTCCCGCCGCTATCCAGCAGTTAAAAACACTGGCGTCAGAGGTCGGCGCTGAGTTCTTCCCCAGTGAGGCCAACCAAAAGCCCGTAGACATTGTTAACAGTGCTATCGCCGCCGCCAAGACCAAATTTGCCGATGTGCTGATTGTGGATACCGCAGGTCGACTGGCTATTGATGAACAGATGATGGGCGAGATCAAAGAGGTGCACGCCGCGGCCAAGCCCATCGAAACACTGTTTGTTATAGATGCCATGATAGGTCAGGACGCCGTTAATACGGCCAAGGCCTTCAATGAGGCCCTGCCACTGACTGGTGTAATCCTCACCAAGGTGGATGGTGATGCCCGGGGTGGTGCTGCACTGTCTGTGCGTCATATCACCGGTAAACCAATTAAATTCCTGGGTGTGGGGGAGAAAGTTGACGCCCTGGAGCCCTTCCATCCTGAGCGTATTGCCTCGCGCATCCTCGGAATGGGCGATGTTCTCAGCCTTATTGAAGAGGTTGAGCGCAAAGTAGACAGGGTCAAAGCCGAGAAACTGGCCAAAAAGGTCATCAAAGGTAAGGGTTTTGATCTCGAAGACCTTCGTGAGCAGCTTCAACAGATGAAAAATATGGGTGGTATGGCCGGCCTTATGGACAAGCTACCAGGCATGGGCAATATGGCGCAAATGGCACAGCAGAATGATGTGACCAGCCAATTTGGTCGCATGGAGTGCATTATCGACTCCATGACCCCCAAAGAGCGGGCCAACCCGGATATTCTCAATGGTTCGCGCAAAAGGCGCATTACCAACGGCTCAGGCACCAGTATTCAAGATCTGAACCGCCTGCTCAAACAGCACAAGCAAATGGGCAAGATGATGAAGAAAATGAAGGGCAAGGGCATGCAGAATATGATGCGTGGCATGGGCGGCATGGCGCCTCCGGGTGGCGGTTTGCCGCCAGGCGGGTTTCCAAAGTTCTAACCTCAGAGTTACGGGGCTTGCAGGCTATTTTGCAGAGCTTTTAAAAGCCCTTTAATTAGCGCTAAAAGTAGTTTCCTTTCACGTTCTTTTGACGTAATATACCGCGCCTTTCGTGGGGCTCCTGCTGTGGTTGTGTGGAACTGGTAAAACAGATTCGGGTAACAGCGCAGACGGGGCCTAAAATGACAGTAGCATGTAAAGCATCAAGTCGGTGATTATGCCGCTTGAACACAGGATTTTAGTAAATGGTAACAATTAGATTGGCTCGTGGCGGCTCTAAAAAACGCCCGTTTTACCACCTCACAGTTTCTGATTCGCGCAAAGCTCGCGATGCTCGTTACATTGAGCGTATTGGTTTCTTTAACCCAATTGCCCGCGGCGGAGAAGAGCGTTTGCGTGTAGACCTTGAGCGTGTTGCCTACTGGCAGGGCCAGGGTGCGCAGATCAGCGAGCGTGTTTCTGCACTGGTTAAAGAGGCTGCGAAAGTAGCAGCTTAACTGGTTCTGCAGCCCGGGAGTCTCCTTTGGAAACACTGATTGTTGGGCGGATTACAGCGGTATTTGGTGTGCGGGGATGGGTCAAGGTCCATTCTTATACAGAGCAGTTAGAAGCAGTATTTAACTACCAACCCTGGTGGATTGATACGCCAGAGGGTCGACAGCAGGTCCTGGTGGACGACTGGAAGCGCCATGGTGATGGACTGGTAGTGCATATAAAAGGTGTGGACGATCGAGATATCGCTCGCGCCTGGTGTCAGCAAGATATCCGGGTAGATAAAGCGCTGTTACCCGATCTCAGTAAAGAGGAGTTTTACTGGCATCAGCTTGAGGGACTTGTGGTTACAAGCTCTTTTGAGGGACAGGAGATTCGCCTGGGTGTGGTGAAGTCTCTGCTGGAAACCGGTGCCAACGATGTGCTGGTGGTTGAGGGAGACGCCCAGAGCGTCGATCGTGAAGAGCGGTTAATCCCTTACGCAGAGCAGTTTGTCACCAGTATCGACGTCGAGAACGGAACCATCGGCGTAATTTGGGACCCGGGGTTCTAGGGGTTCCCATTAAGTAGGTTCGGGCGCAGAGGTGAGATGAATGAAAATTGCATTGATTACCCTGTTCCCAGAGATGTTTGCAGCAGTGACCGACTACGGTATCAGCGGTCGCGCAGTTAAACAGGGGTTGCTGGAGATAGCCAGCTACAACCCGAGAGATTTTACCGAAGATCGTCATGAGACGGTTGACGACCGGCCCTACGGGGGCGGGCCAGGCATGGTAATGCTGATAGAGCCCTTGCGCAGAGCCATATCAGCCGCCAGAGAATGGACAGATAACCAGGCGCCTGTAGTGTATCTGTCCCCCCAGGGTACTGTGCTTAACCAGAGTGCAGTCAATGGTTTTGCCGAGCAGCAGTCACTGATACTGGTGGCGGGTCGCTACGAAGGTATCGACGAGCGGTTGATACAGATGGAAGTCGATGAGGAGTGGTCTATCGGAGACTATGTGCTCAGCGGCGGCGAAATACCGGCGATGGTGCTTATAGATGCACTGATACGTCAACTCCCCGGGGCGCTGGGGCACAAGGATTCCGCCGAACAGGACTCCTTTGCGGAGGGTCTGCTGGACTGCCCGCACTACACCAGGCCAGAGCAATACGAAGGCCAGGGGGTTCCAGAAGTGCTGCTCTCTGGCAACCACGAAAAGATTAGACGTTGGCGTTTGCAGCAGTCACTGCTGCGAACCCAGCAAAGAAGACCAGATTTATTGGACAGCCTCAAGCTCAATACTGAGCAACAGGCCTTACTCAAGGAAGCGAGTGCTGCGCTGGCAGATGATGACAAAGGATAGTGTTCATCCTCTCTGTATAGAGCTCTAAATCAGGTGGCTCAGCCACCAACCAATGAAAATTGAGGAGCAAGAAAATGACTAGCAAGACCAATATTATCGCTGCCCTGGAAAAAGAGCAGATGACTAAAGAAATTCCTGATTTCAGCCCAGGTGACACCCTGGTTGTTCAGGTAAAGGTAAAGGAAGGCACCCGCGAGCGTCTTCAGGCCTTTGAAGGTGTGGTTCTGGCCAAGAAAAACCGCCAGCTAAACTCTGCGTTTACCGTGCGCAAAATTTCTAACGGTATCGGCGTAGAGCGTACTTTCCAGACTTACAGCCCACTGGTTGACAGCATTGAAGTTAAGCGTCGCGGTGCGGTCCGTCGTGCCAAGCTGTACTACCTGCGCGAGCGTTCAGGTCGATCTGCACGAATCAAGGAAAAGTTGGGCTAAGCGTTTAGCTTACCAACCAGCGAAAAGGCGACCCACAGGGTCGCCTTTTTTATTGCCAGGCAATAATTCCATACCTTGACAGCCAACCCCCATGGTCTATTGTTAATATTGCTTAGAGCAGAAATGTGAACTGGGTCACAGAAGAACTGTTATTGGCTTATTTCAAGCAGCTGAGGCAATGCCGAGGTAAGGAAGCTAGGACTGGATCGAGGGATTGGTTATGAAAAAATTATTTTTGGCAGCAGTTATTGTTCTCTGGCCATTGGCTGCCATACCAGCGCTGGCAGATACAGTTGATCTTCTCAGCATATGGGAAGCGGATAAGCCAAATGATCTGGGTGGAGTGGATGAAGATGGTGATGCTGCGGTTACTGATTTGCGGGTGATCTTACGCAATAATCCAAGGTCTGAGAGAGCTTTGGTGATGCTGGCTAATGCCTATGTGACCTCAGGTTCTCAACAGTTGGCCGACGATACCTTTCGCCAGGTGCTGGACATAAATCCTGGTAATATTCAGGCTGCCGTTCCAGTAATAAAAAGTTTATTGGAAAAGCAGGATTCAGACCGCTCGGAGCAGGTTATTGAAAATGCCCTTGTCCATTCGCCTGACAATGAGATTCTGCGCTCAATTCAGGCGCAAATAAAACTCTCTAATCAGGATATAGATGGCGGGCAGAAGATAATCTCGAAAATTCAGGCCAGTGGCGAAAACCCCGCGTTTGGGCACTATCTCTCTGGCCGAGCACTGCAGTCTCAAGGCAAATACAAGCAGGCGATTGCAAGTTATAAGCAGGCATTGGCGTTAAACCCGGATTTGACTCGCGCCCTCGAGAATCTGGCTCATTCCTATGGTCGTCTGGATCAGCAGGATGCTCTGCTGGATTACCTGCAAGCCTTTAGTGACGATCATCTCGATAATTTATCAGCATTTTCTATTATGGCGACAGTCCAGCGGCAACTAAAAGACTATACAGCCGCCATTGCCACCATAGAGCAGGGCCTGCAACGCCAAGATAAATGTGTGGGCGGCTACAGTGCACTGGCGGTCAATCACATATCCATGGGCAATACAGAGGCTGCCATAGACAATTATAAGCGGGGTCTGGCTGCACTGCCCAACAGTAATCTATTAAAAATGCTGTTGGCCTCTCTGTACGAAAGAGTTCGGGCCTTTGCAGATGCCAAAGCCCTCTACGAGTCTGTTTTGGCGGAAAACCCTGATCATCATGCGGTGATTAACAATCTGGCCAGTCTGCTGACTGATCAATTTGAGTCTAAGGAGAATATCAATCGAGCAGTTGCCCTGACTGAGCGTTTCGCCGACTCTGACCAGCCGTTCTTTATAGATACCTATGCCTGGGCACTGGTAAAATCTGGACTCCCGCAAGTGGCTGAGCCACTTTTTGCCAAGGCTACCAAAATTGCTCCTAATGTAGCGGTTATTCACTATCACCGAGCTATTGGTTTTAAGCGCTTGGGACGGCTTGATGAGGCGAGGCAGGCACTAATTTTGGCCCAGAGCAATCTGTCTGATCAAGACCCTCTAAGGGAGGCCATTGAGTTTGAACTCACCAGCCTTTAGATCTCATTTCAATTCCCTCTCAATAATAGCCTGGCAGTCCGACCCGGAGGGTGCTTTAAACAGTTAAAGCACCCGCCAAATACTTCGACCAGACCCTCCTCTTTTTTGATATGCTTAACCGCATTTGCTAACCGACAACCTATTGTTTGCTTACTTTTAAAAGCGCACACTTACGCTGAATCAGGCCTGGATGGATGGGTCGAACCGCACAACGGAAGTGAACTCAAGGAATGAAATTATGCACGTTCTTATTGTTGATGATCATGCTTTCGTCTGTGTTGGTCTCAAGGCAACTTTGAGTGAAGAGATTGATGATATCCAGGTCACCACCACCGATCATGGTGACACGGCTCTAAAGATACTGGCAAAAGAAAATATAGATCTGGCGATAGTGGATTTATTTATGCCCGGGGGTGCCGGTGGATTTAACTTTATTGAAATGCTCTGTGAAAGCTACCCAAAACTCCCTTTGATCGTATTATCGGCCTCTGAAAACCCTGCCCATATCCGCAAATGTCTCGATTTTGGTGCCACTGGTTTTGTTACTAAATCGGCGCCCAAAGATGCACTTTTTGAAGCTATAGCTAAGGCCCTATCGGGTGAGCGCTATGTGCCTGAATCACTCATTGAATCTATGCCGGAAGTAGCCCGTGTCATTGATGAGGTGGATTCGGGGGCTGATGTAGACATAATCTCAGGACTGGTCACCGACCGTCAAATGGACATTTTGCTGAGGATTACCCAGGGCCGCTCAAACAAGCAGATTGCCCGGGAGCTTAATCTGTCAGAAAACACTGTCAAGGTGCATGTTAGTGCCATGCTCAGAGCCCTGGGGCTTAGTAATAGAACACAGGCAGGAATACTGGGCCAGAAACTTGGCCTTGCCGATCCATCAGATACACATAAATATCCATAAATATATCAAGGGGTCGCGAGTGACTTATAAACGAGTGGGAAGCAAGAGGTTAGCATTTTGCCTTAGTTATTTCATGCTCACAGCTGTGTCAGCTGATGTGGTTACCGAGGATGATCTTCTGGCTGATATGCATCTGGTGTCCAGTGTGACTCATATGAATCAGACGCTGGATAAAACCCCTGCGGCAGTAACCATTATTGATCGTCGAACTATTCAGGCCTCAGCCGCTGTGGATGTGCTGGATCTGTTTCGGCTGGTTCCAGGATTTCGCGCCTACTATGTCAACGCCAATTTCCCTGGGGTAACCTACCACGCGCTGGGTGATGATAATCCTCGCCGTCTGGAAGTTAAAATAGATGGCCGCTCAGTTTACGAGTCCATTTTCTCTTCAGTGGAATGGACGACTCTGGGCATTGAGTTGGATGATATTGACTATATTGAAGTAGTGCGAGGGGGCAATGCCCCGGCAGATGGCAGCAATGCATTTTTAGCCTCTATTAATATAGTGACGCGGTCACCGCTGCAGGAAGCGGGCTGGAAAATTCACAGTCAGATTGGCAATGACAATATTCGTAATAATGCGATCAGTTACTCAGGACAGCTGGGGGCTGTACAGCACCGCACAGTGCTGCGTCATAGCAGTAATGATGGTTTTGAGGATTTTGCTGGCAACTATGCTGGTCAGTTTACGCAAATCGCTCTGGATGACGGCGCGGATACCACCACCTTTGGTTTTAGGGGACTCTGGACCCCTAGCGCCAAAGACAGTATTGAGTTGCAATTCGGTTTTAATGATAGTGAGGTGGGGATAGGCGACATAAACTACATTCTCAGGCAAATTGATTATCAGTATCAGCATCTGAACTGGTCGAGAATTAACAGTGACGGAAGTACTTTTGAATTTACCTCCTATCACAATAAATTTGATATTTCTGATCAAAAAGATGCCCTCACATTTTACCAGGCACTCAATTTCTTCCCAGAAGGCCCCCCCAAGGAGTCGCTGGCGCAGCTGCCGGATAAGCTAATTATTGAACCATCCCACAAGGCTATTTCGGAGCGCTGGGATTCTGAGTTTAGAGCCACCTTTGATCATAGGCACAATGTTCGTGCTGCCTATGGCGCTGCGTTAAGGCGTGATAAAGTAAAAAGTAATATGCTATTTGATATGTCTGATTCATCAGCTGAGAACTCCTCTCGAGTCTTTGCTCATTTTGAATGGCAGATGAGTGATAAATTAATCGCCAATACTGGTTTTATGTCCGAATCAAAGGATGGTGGGATGCGGGTTGGCTCTTATCGAATGGCGTTCAATTACCAGCTGGCCAATAACCATACTCTGAGACTGGCATTCAATCATGGTCATCGCGCTCCCACACTTCTCGAGAGTAATCAGTCTACTTTTGTTCGCTATGATGAAAATCTGATTCTGGATGGCGTTGTTGTCTCTGACTCAGATATTCATGCGGAAAAACTGATTAGCTCAGAACTGGGCTATACAGGTTCTCTGTTCAATGATCAGCTTCATTTGGATATGCGCCTGTTCTCAGAAAAAATGTCAGATGTTATTGCAGAGCGCCGAGAACAGTACCCCGATTTTGATGGGCAGCTCAATATTCGTGATAACACAGATTCTGTAACGGCTCGAGGTCTGGAATGGCAGGCTCAGTATCGGCCTAGCTCTCAGTTCTTGATTCATGCTAACTATAGTTTTGTTGATCTAACTCACAGTGCTTTTTATCGATCTACACCAGTAGAGCAAATTCGTGATTTAAGCGGAGTCAACCCAAAACATCTAGGTTCCCTATTGGTTAACTATGTAACCAATCGAGAGTTAAGCCTGAGTGCCATGCTGAGTCACCAGTCAAAGATCAGACATTTTTCAGGAAACGATGATGAGGGCTTTACTCGTCTTGATGTAAAGGCCGCTAAGAGCTGGCAGTTAGCTGGCAAGGATGCTGAAGTCGCGCTAACCATTCAAAATCTTGGCAGTGATTATCGTGAAAATTATTTCTATAACCAGTTTTCCACTCGTTATGTGCTGAGTTTAAAAATTGGCTTACTTTAAGTATCTATTCGACTATTTGATGTTATGAGATATACCCAAAAGCAATGAATATTTTTTATAAATGGCCATTCCGCTTTATCTCAACTAGGTATCTAGGTGCCTGGGTTCTGCTGTGTATTATATTTACTAATCCGCTGTTGGCAGCCAGCTCTGAAACACCTAGAAAAATAGCATTTGTTATCAGTAAAGCGTCCCCAGCTTATCAGCAGGTGGTTACTGGTGCTGAAGAAAAATTATTGGGACAGTCTAGTGTCTATTCCTTTGACGACATGCTGCAAGGAGCTGACAGGAAAATTGATCAGGCTATAGAGACTGCCGATATTATTGTGACTGTGGGTGCTGGTGCAACAGAAGCTGTAGTTAGTAAAAACCCCTCGCAGCCGGTTATAGCAGCTTTGATTACAGATAGTGCCTTCTCGGCCATAGCTCAGCAATACTATGGTTCCAGTGAGCAAGCGCTGGCCTCTGGTGTGTCAGTAATCTGCCTGGATCAGCCGGTAAAGCGCAGTATTGAATTATCCAAGCTGCTTATTCCCTCAGTAGAAAATGTAGGTTTGATGCTAGGGCCGGCTTCTCTATCTAAACTCGAGGAGTTTGGCAGCCATGTTAGCAATGCTGGCATGACCCCCATTCTGGTGGATGTTAATGCTGAGGATAATCCTATTAAAGCACTAGAGCCCATTATTAAACGTAGTGATGTGTTTATTCCAGTGCCAGATAGCCGGCTGATTAATGTCGCCACAGCTAAGTGGATACTGCAGCTAAGTTATAGATACAAGGTGCCCGTAGTGGCCTATTCTCAAGCCTATCTTAATGCAGGTGCTCTAGCAGCTGTTTATACTTCGCCGGAGAATGTGGCACAGCAGGTATCGGAACTTGTAGCCAAGCAGGCAGGGTCGGAAGATGGCTCAGGTCTGGCGCATATGCCGGCCTATTTTTCTGTGGAGTTCAATACCAATGTGGCAGAGCACCTGGATATTCGCCTGAAGGACCAGCAGTTCTATCTCGATCGGTTGAAAGACTAAGATGAGATTTCAGAATAAGCTCAATAGTATTCATGCGCGGCTGTTGATTACGGGCTTGATTCCATTGGCTATGCTCAGTCTGGTGTTGGGTTGGTACATGATTTCCACCCAGAGTAAGGAGCTGTTGGCCAATATGCATGACACCGGGCGAGTGGCGACCAACCAGATGGCTTCCAGCGCTGAGTTTGCGCTGTATTCAGGTAATCAGGAAATGCTCAGAACATTGGGTGATTCAATTCTGGATATTCCCTCTGTGTCTGGAATGCTTTTTTACAATTCGGCTGACGGTCAAACAGTCAGAATTGGCAGTATTGATATTTCCGCTGAGCAAATGCCCTGGGACTTTGATTCGGGGAAACCTTTTTTTATAGATGACCACTGGTATTTTTATTCGCAAATCACCCTGCAGCATCGCTCAATGGAGGATTATGATGAAGTGGGAGAGCCGGTGTCAGAGCAGCTTGGCTGGGTAGTGGTCTCTCTTACCAATAAAATCTTGTTGCACAAACAGCGCCGTGCAATATTTGGTGCACTTATAGTTATTACTCTTGGGCTTCTGGTTGCGGCCTGGATATCTATGAGGATCGGCCGCAGTATTTCACGGCCTTTAGAGGGCCTTACTCAGGTTGTAGAAGTCATGGAGGCCGGTGGTCTGGAATCTCTCGCCAGTGAGGAGGGGCCTCTCGAGTTACGCAAACTGTCTTTTGGCATTAACCAGCTGGCGACCAGTGTTAAGCAGGGCAATGTGCGCATGCAGAGTGAAATTGCCCGTGCGACAGCGCAGTTGCAGATTACTCTTATTGATCTCGAGGATGCGATGGAAGCCCAGGATCAGTTTCTCGCTCGCATGAGCCACGAGTTGAGGACGCCATTGACTGCCGTGATCGGGTTTTCAAAATTAATGTCAACAGAGCTGGACGATCGCAAGCGCGACGAGCACCTCAGGGTTATTGAGCGTTCGTCGACCATGTTGCTGACTATGATTGATGATATTTTGGAGTTCTCCAAAGCTCATTTGGGTGGTTTTACCCTCGAGGAGATCAACTTCGATATCAACCAGTGGCTGCGCGATACCATGGCAATCCATCAGCAGCGTGCCGATGAAAAGGGTCTCGAGTTCAGTCTGGATCTAGGCGATGATGTACCCTCGCAGCTGTGCGGAGATCCGGTGCGATTGACCCAGATATTAGCCAACCTGATTAACAATGCCATTAAGTTTACCGACGAGGGTTTCGTTGCCGTCAAGCTCCGCTGTCAGTCAATTGAGGATGATATTGTTACCCTAGAATGTTGCGTAAATGATTCGGGCAAAGGTATAGCTGCGGAAAAAATCCCCAGCCTTTTTGATCCCTTTTCCCAGGAAGATACCTCTATTAATCGCCGTTTTGGTGGCACCGGTCTGGGCCTGGCAATATGTCAGCGTTTGGCTCAGGCAATGGGGGGTGATGTCAGCATAGAAAGCACTGTTGGCAAAGGCTCCAGTATTAGCTTCAGCTGCCAGCTTTCCGTTGCAAAGGCAGAGGCTCCAGCGGCTGATGCTGTAGCGCCCCCGGAACAATTGCTCAAAGGATTAATTGTGCTGGTCGCCGAGGACAATCCATTTAATCAAAAGCTAATAGTTAAACTGCTTGAGGGCTATGGGGCCACCTGCATGGTGGCCAACAATGGATTGGAAGCAGTAGAGTTGGCCAATGAGGTACATGCAGATATTATTTTTATGGATTTGCATATGCCAGTGGTAGACGGAGTCGCTGCCTGTGAGAGTATTATGCAGCAATCTGGCGATAGCCCGCCTATTATTGGCCTAACCGCAGATATCACTCAGGCCGAGCACCAGAGGATGCTTTCGGCAGGTGCTATTAGTGTGCAGGCCAAGCCACTAGATGAAGTTAAACTGGTCAACGCTATGCTCAGCTGTCTGAGTGATCAGCGAATGGTGTCCGAGAGCTTCGAAGGTGGGCTGCTGGCATCAGTTATACCTGTAGACGAGTTGAAAACGGCCCTATTCGAGAATTTGGATAAGCTGGAAAATCAGCTAAGCGCTGGCGGGAAAAGCAGCCTGCGGCAAATAATTCACGACCTGATGGGCCTCTGCGGGCTCTATGGCATGTCTCAACTACGTGAGCTGGTGCTCGAGTTCAGGGCCACCTACGGGACCTTAGATGTCGCTGAAAACCTCAGCAAAGTTGAGGAGATACGCAGGCATATTGAAGATTTCCTCGTGTCAAAATCGCAGTAGTTGCCCGGCAGCTGACTAGTACTTTTGTATTAATCCGTCAGTGTAATTTCTTTTGTTGCATTAAACCTTTAACTTACACCCTAGCATTGACTCCTTGGCATGAAGCTTTGACAGGGACTTTACTGGTAAACATACACAGACCTACACTGCTGTAAGAAGGATAACACTGAAAACAGGACGTTTTTGAGCAAAGTTGACAGGGAGTTAACTCTAAGGATAGGCGCTCGCTCAGTTGTTAAATTTCGTTTGCTACCAGTTGTGCGGTATAGACGACTTGGAAGTCGTGCGCCATGGAGGGCGCGGGTCAATCTTTAAAGCAGAGCATGTTGGATACAGGTTTCCCTTATTTCTAGCTATTTAGGCCTCTGGGTTGAAAGACTCAGGGGTTTTTTATTTGGACGAATAAAAAATGACATCATGGACGCTGTAATCCATCCCTCAATTGTTCATCTTACTGATAATTACTTTTACTCCCAGAGCGTTAAGCCATAGACTGTCGCAAAGTATCAGTCAGAGACCCCATGCCTAAAAAAACCAAACAAGCAGATCCATATGCGACCAGGGAGGCGGCTAAATACGACCGACCTATTCCCAGTCGCGAATTTGTACTAGATTACCTCCGCAAAAGTGTAGGCCCACTCACTCACGAAGAAATCTGTGCTGCCTTAAATCTTACTGAGGATGAGCAGGTAGAGGCTATGCGTCGCCGCTTGCGAGCCATGGAGCGAGACGGTCAGGTGGCTCGCAATCGACGTGGAGGTTATGGAACCCTGGATAAACTCAATCTGGTGAAAGGCAGAGTGATTGGCCATCCTGAGGGCTATGGCTTTGTCTCGCCGGTACAGGGTGATGGCCAGGATATTTATCTGTCCAGTGCGCAGATGCGCCGGGTCTTTGATGGCGACATAGTGCTGGTAAGAATTGCTGGTTGGGACCGTCGTGGGCGCCCAGATGGCAGTCTGGTAGATGTGGTAGAGCGCAAAACAACTCAGCTGGTAGGCCGCTATTTTCGCGAAAGTGGCATCAGCTTTGTGCGTCCGGACAATCCCCGTATCAGTCAGGACATTCTTATCCCGGGAGATAAATCCCTAAACGCCGATCCCGGTCAGATAGTGGTGGTCAATATAGTTGAGCCACCGTCCAGAAATAGCTTGCCAGTTGGCCATATTGGCGAAGTATTGGGTGAACATCTGGATCCGGGTCTGGAAATTGATATGTCGATCCGCAACTACGGCATTCCCTATCTGTGGAATGATGAGGTACTTGCAGAGACAGCGGCTATTCCAGATGAGGTGCAGGACAAAGAGCTGCGCGTGGATTTAAGAAATACACCTCTGATCACCATCGATGGCGAAGATGCGCGGGACTTTGATGATGCCGTCTACTGTCAATCCAAGGCTCGTGGTGGCTGGACATTAATTGTTGCCATCGCCGATGTGTCTCATTATGTGACAGTGGGCTCTGCCCTGGATAGAGAGGCGTTTGAACGGGGAAATTCGGTGTACTTCCCCAATCATGTGGTACCCATGCTTCCCGAGAAGCTATCCAATGGGCTGTGCTCGCTAAATCCGGCGGAGGATCGGCTGTGCATGGTCTGCGAGATGCAGATAAGCGCTGAGGGTGAGATTGGCCGCTACCAGTTTTATGAGGCGGTGATGCACTCTCATGCGCGTATGACCTACACCCAGGTAGCTCATATTCTCGCCGATAAAGAGCAGGAGAGTAGCTCTGGAATACGCAAACAGTTTGCGGCTATCCTGCCTCAGGTTGATGCCCTTCACGATCTGTATAAGGTGCTTCATCGCCGGCGCGCGAAACGCGGTGCCATCGATTTTGACAGTCAGGAAACCAGAATTCTCTTTGATAGCCAACGCAAGATAAGCCAGATTATTCCCGTGGATCGCACAGAGGCACACCGTCTCATCGAGGAGTGCATGCTGTGCGCCAATGTATGCTCGGCACAGTTTTTGGATAAGGTTAAGATTCCAGCGCTCTACCGGGTTCACGAGGGTCCCAGCGATGAGCGCCTGGCTTCGGTGCGGGATTTTCTCGGTGAGCTTGGCATTGGCCTGGGTGGCGGCGATGACCCTCAGCCGGAAGACTATCAGCGGGTACTCAGATCGGTAAAAGGGCGGGATGACGCGGCGGTTATCCAGTCGGTCATGTTGCGCTCAATGAGCCAGGCCATGTACCAGCCTGAGAATTTTGGTCATTTTGGATTGGCCTTTGACGCCTATACTCACTTTACTTCACCTATTCGCCGCTACGCTGACCTGCTGGTGCACAGAGCTATTCGTAGCCTGATTCGCAGCAAGAGAAAAATCTCTGCGGTTCAGCGTGTGCCCGGTGCCGCTGTGCTCGAGCAGCAGAGCATCTACCCCTACGACCTCGGGCGTTTGGCTGAGACCGGCGAGCACCTATCTGTGACTGAGCGGCGCGCCGATGAGGCCACCAGAGATGTGGTTAACTGGCTTAAGTGCGAATATTTGATGGATAGGGTGGGAGAGCAGTATGCCGGTGTAGTCAGCGCAGTTACGGGCTTTGGTCTGTTTGTAATGCTTGATGATCTCTATGTTGAGGGCCTGATACATGTCACCGGATTGCCCAAAGACTACTATTATCACGAGGCCTCTCACCATCGCATGGTAGGCGAGCGTACCGGCCGAATTTTCCGATTGGGGCAGAAGCTTCAGGTCAGGCTGGTGCGGGTTAATCTGGAAGAGCGCAAAATTGACTTTGAACTAGTGGAGAGCGGCAAAACTGAGACCAGTGGTCGAAGCGCGGGAGAAAATCCTAGGAAAAAGATTAGAGTATCGCCAAAAGCGGCGGCCATGGCAGAGGAGCATGAAAAGAAGCGCAAAAACCGCGGCAAGAAAAAAACTGGCGCTACGGCCAAGAAGAAATCTATCTCCAAACGCCGCAAATCCAGCACTGCAAAGGGCCCGGGCGGCAAGCCAGCCTCCACAAAAACCAAGGGCAAGAAAAAGCCCCGCAGTTAACGGGGCTTGCTGATTAAGCAGGTAACTGGCCTTAGCTCAGATGTTTGGGCAATATGCGGTTTACCACTTCGGCAATATAGCTTAGGAACAATGTGCCCATACTACTTTTGTAGAAGTTGGGGTCCGCGTTGCCTATGGCCAAAATCCCATAGAGATTGTTGTAACGTAGAGGTACGGCGGCTACAGAGCCTACTTGCAGGCCTTTCTCGCCAAACAGGAAGGTCATCTCCTCCTCCCGCAATACCCCACAGACCGCGCGATTAGAGCCAATTAATGTGCTTACCTGCTCATTGGCTTTTTCGACGCTGGCAACGCGCGCCATGGTGCGCGGCAGTGACTTCTCGTCCCCCAACAGGGTCAGGCTATAGAAGTCTATTTCAAAATCTTTGCCAAGACTGTCATAGATAGTCTCGACCATAGCCGGAAGGTTTTTAGCCTCCAGCAAGTTGAGGACCAGACGTTTGGTTTTTTCAAATAGCAGATCATTGTCATGGGCTGTAGCCAGTATATTGTCCAGACGGTTGCGCATCTCTTTGTTGCGATCGCGCATAACACCCACCTGACGCTCTACGAGGGAGACCGCATTGCCGCTATTATGAGGCAGGCTTAGACTCTCGAGAATATCCGGATTATCGTCCAAAAACCTCGGGTTATCGCGCAGAAACTCACGCACCATATCCTCTGTAGAATCAACCTGTTGTTCTTCACTCATATTCGTATTCGTCCGTGGAAAACACTGGCCGCAGCGCCAGTCATTAAAAGAGGCTCGGCTTCACCCCGCCAATCGATTGTCAGATCACCGCCCTTGAGATGCACGGTTACTGGAGAGTCTACCAGTTCCTGCTGCAGGGCCGCCACTGCAGCGGCGCAGGCACCAGAGCCACAGGCCTGGGTTTCACCAACGCCGCGCTCAAAGACGCGCAGCTTAATATGCTTGCGGTCTACGATTTGCATAAAACCCACGTTTACCCGGTTGGGAAATCTTTGGTGGGCCTCCAGTTGCGCTCCAAGGCTGGCTACTGGTGCAGTTTCAGTATCCTCTACCCTCAGCACCGCATGGGGGTTGCCCATTGAGACTGCGGCTATGTCATATTGGGTGCCCTCCACTTCGAGCGGATAGAGCAGCGCTCGCTGTTCTGCAATAAAGGGAATTTCTGCTGGCTCTAGCTCTGGAATGCCCATATCCACCCTGACCAGGTTATTCTCAGTCAGCTCCAGATCCATCACGCGATTCATGGTTTTAACCCGAATAGGGTTTTTACCCGTGAGCTGACGATCGGAGACATAGCGAGCCAGACAGCGGGCGCCGTTGCCGCACTGCTCAACTTCATCGCCACTCTGATTAAAAATACGGTAGTTAAAGTCAATATCCGGGTCAGAGGGTGGCTCGATAACCAATACCTGATCGCAGCCAATACCCAGGGTGCGATTGGCTAGCCTTCTGACCATAGCGGCAGATACCCGGATATTTTGGGTCAGGGCATCAATCACCACAAAGTCATTGCCCAGGCCCTGCATTTTAGTAAATTTCATCTGCATACTATTAGCTCTGGTTAGTCTCTGGCAGCAGCTGCTCACCGCGCACCAGATCAGCGATAGTTTCGCGGGCACGCACCAGATAGATCAGATCGTTATCCACCATAACCTCTGGCACTCTGGGCCTGCTGTTGTAGTTGGAGCTCATCACAAACCCATAGGCACCAGCGGAAAACAGGCACAGATTATCTCCCTGACTAATAGCCAGAGAGCGGTCTTTACCGAGAAAATCCCCAGTCTCACAGACCGGCCCCACAATATCGTACAGAGCGGCTGTTGCAGAGCTGTGGCTGCTGGTTGGCTGAATATCCATCCAGGCCTTGTATAGGGCAGGGCGCAACATATCATTCATTGCAGCATCCACAATGGCAAAATTTTTCTCACCATTACTTTTAATGAATTCCACTTTCATCAATAGCACACCGGCATTGGCTGTTATGGAGCGGCCAGGCTCCATAACCAGTGTTTCAGAGCGGCCGGCCATACGTGGCAGCAGCTCAGACATATAGTCCGCCACTGAGGGGGTGCTCTCATTCTGATAGGGAACACCCAGGCCACCGCCTATATCTATGTGCTGCAGACGGATATCCAGCGTTTGCAGATGGTCTACCAGGGCTAGCAGGCGATCCATTGCGTCAGTAAATGGCCTGATCTCGGTGATCTGGGAGCCAATATGGCAGTCCACACCGACCACGGAAATATTATCCATCCTGACAGCCCGCTGATAGATTTGCGGTGCCAGATTAATATCAACACCAAATTTATTCTCTTTTAACCCGGTCGAAATATAGGGGTGGGTTTTGGCATCCACATCTGGATTTACTCGCAGGGAGATCGAAGCTGTTTGATTCTGTTCAGCAGCAGTGGCATTGAGCAGGTCCAGTTCGGCCTCAGATTCCACATTAAAACAGTGAATACCCACTTCCAGTGCACGCCGCATCTCGGCAGCATTTTTGGCAACGCCGGAAAAGACAATTTTACTGGGGTCGCCGCCAGCCAGCAGCACCCGCTCAAGTTCTCCCACAGACACAATATCGAAGCCGGCGCCAATATTGGCCAGAGTCTGCAGTACGGCGAGATTGGAATTGGATTTAACCGCGTAACAAATTAGATGGCTCTGATCGCCCAGGGCCTTTTGATAGGCGTGAAAATTCTGCTTCAGAGCCTCTTTGCTGTAGACAAAACAAGGCGTACCAAAGTGCTCGGCAATATCGTCCAGAGCCACGTTCTCAAGGTGGAGTCTCTGATTTTTATAATAAGCTGTATTATGCATTGTGCCTTAAGACTCTGTATTTTCTGGATTGGGGTTAGTGCCTGCATCCTGCGGAAGATAGAGCGCCCCAGTATTGCCGCAGCCATTAAGGCCGCTGAGCATCAGCAGGGTAAGCAAAAGTGCAGAAATTCGGCGAAGCATAGGGGCCACCAAGGCAAAACCTTAATTATAGCGGTACTGGCAGATCACAACCAAACAATTATACTGCACAGCCAGTATTGAGAAGCCTGACCATGAACGAAGCTGAATTTAACCAAATTGTCGATGACCTCATGTTTTCTATAGAGGAGAGCATTGATAACAGCGGTGCTGATATTGATTATGAAAATAGTGCCGGCATGCTAACCATCACCTGTGAGGCCAATGGCTCGCAGATTATCCTCTCCCGCCAACCGGCCATGGGAGAAATCTGGCTGGCGGCACGTTCCGGTGGATTTCACTTCAAGCAGCAGGGAGCGGATCAGCGCTGGCGCAATACTCAGACCGGGGAACTGTTGTTATCTATGCTAACTGATGCCTGTCAGGCTCAGTCCGGGGAAACAGTCAGTTTCGACTTTTAAGCACCGTCAGTGCTCTCTGGGCAGCTGCCCTGACCTGCTGAGGTGCCGTGCCACCAATATGGTCGCGGGCGGCGACAGAGCCCTCCAGGCTAAGCACATTGAACACATCTTCTTCAATCTGATCAGAGAACTGCTGTAACTCTACAAGGCTCATATCTGAGAGATCTTTGTTTTGTTCAACACCATAGGCCACAGATTTGCCGACAATTTCATGGGAATCACGGAACGGAATACCTTTGCCAACCAGATAATCCGCCAGATCTGTCGCCGTAGAAAACCCCCTGCGGGCAGCTTCAAACATGGATTCTCTATTGGCCCTAACAGCCGGGATCATATCGCCAAAGGCTCGCAGACAGTCGACAACTGTATCCACTGCGTCAAACAGGGGCTCTTTATCTTCCTGATTGTCCTTGTTGTAGGCCAGTGGTTGCGATTTCATCAGAGTTAGCAGGGCTATCAAATGCCCGTTAACGCGCCCGGTTTTACCACGCACCAGCTCTGGCACATCGGGGTTTTTCTTCTGGGGCATAATTGAGGAGCCAGTGCAAAAGCGATCTGGCAGCTCGACAAACTGGAACTGGGCGGATGTCCAGAGCACAAGCTCTTCTGACATGCGCGACATATGAGTCATTAGCATGCTGGCAAAGGCGCAAAACTCTATGGCAAAGTCGCGATCGCTAACCGAATCCAGAGAATTTTCTGTGGGCTTGTCAAAATTCAGCTGTGCAGCGGTGTATTCTCGATTGATCGGGTAGGTAGTGCCAGCCAGAGCAGCGGCACCCAGCGGGCTCTGATTCAAACGTTTGCGACAGTCCAGCAGGCGGCCAAAGTCGCGCTCAAGCATTTCATTCCACGCCAGCAGATGGTGGCCAAAGGTCACCGGCTGGGCAGTCTGCAAATGGGTAAAACCAGGCATAATAGTCTCAGCTTCAGAGGTCGCCAGTTCAATTAATCCCTGCTGCAGCCTAGTAAGCAGAGGCTGAATCAGGTCGATTTGATCTCTCAGCCAAAGGCGGATATCTGTAGCCACCTGATCATTTCTGGAGCGGCCGGTATGCAATTTTTTGCCAACGGTGCCGATACGATCGGTCAGTGCCGCTTCAATATTCATATGCACATCTTCAAGCGCAACAGACCAGTTAAAGCTGCCTTCGGCAATTTCTGCTGCTATCTGTTGCAGACCCTCGCAGATCAATGTCAGCTCATCAGCGCTGAGTACACCAGCCTGCTCAAGCATTTTGGCATGGGCAATCGAGCCCTGAATATCCTGCTGGGCCAGTCGCTGATCGAAATTAACCGAGGCGGTAAAGCGGGCGACAAAGGCATCGACCGGCTCATTAAAGCGGCCACCCCAGGATTGATTGGTTGCTTGGTTATCGTCTTTATCAGATTTTGGATTCTCAGACTTGCTCATTGACCAGCATGCTCTATAGTTAAATGCGACGGGAATTATAGCGAATCGCAGCGCCTAAATGGCAATAATTCTTATACAAAGGAGGTATCATATGGCCGCTCGGTTCAATCCCAAGGAGGGAAACTATGATCAAGGTATTGATCGTTGATGATGAGTTGTTAATGGGCGGTGCAGCCCAGAGTCTGTTGACGACAATGAATAATATTCGGGTGGTAGGTGTTGCTGATTGCAGTAAGGCTGCAGCTAAGCTCCTCGACAGACACAGGCCGGATATTCTGTTAATCAAATTACCACTGTCTGAACAAAGCCAAATTTCTATGGATCAGCTGCTAGAAAAACCTGATACCTCCCCTGTAGTGATCTATTTTCCACCCTTTGTTGGTTTCAAGCCCCTGCCGAGGGTTTTACATCCAAAGCCTCGATGTAAGGTTAGGCAGGTGAGTCTTGACGACTTGGTGACTGCAGTATTAAAAGCCAGTAGAGAGGTTATCGAGCGCCGGCGGGAAAACCGGGCTGAACCCAGGACCTATCTGTATGTATATAGCTATCTGGGTATAGATAAAATCCCTGTCAACCAGGTTCTATTACTGCAGGCGGACCAAAAATACGTCAGGGCCCATATGTCAGATTCTGTAGTTACTCTCAATGATAGTCTGGTGACTCTTGAAAACGAATTTAGACAGCTGTTTGTAAGAATCCACCGCAATGCACTGGTCGCCATCGATGCTATAGAAGGGTTGATAAAAGTCGATAATCGCATTGTTGTGAAGATCAAAAATCTGGCTGAACAGCCCACAGTAAGTCGACGCAGAGCATCTTATTTAAGCCAATTATTGCCGCTTCTCTGACAACCGCCTGCAAATCGTCGATAATGGGGCATTAACAACGACGCAGGTTGCTACCTTGACTAAAATAGTCCGCATTGCGACAAGAAAAAGTCCCCTCGCCCTCTGGCAGGCCGAATATGTAAAAGCTCAGTTGCTGCACCACAACCCGGGTCTGCAGGTTGAATTGGTTGCTATGAGCACCAGAGGAGACAAGCTTTTGGATACTCCTCTGGCAAAAGTGGGCGGCAAGGGACTATTTGTCAAAGAGCTTGAGCTGGCCATGTTGGAGGGCAGGGCAGATATTGCTGTGCACTCAATGAAAGATGTGCCTATGGAATTCCCTGCTGGTCTTGAATTAGCGGTGATCTGTGAGCGTGAAACTCCCCTGGATGCCTTTGTCTCCAATCATCATCAAAGTCTGGACGAACTGCCAGATGGCGCCGTAGTGGGGACCTCGAGCCTGCGCCGGCAGTGTCAGGTGCGGGCGAATTTCCCCAATCTCCAGATCAAGGAATTGCGCGGTAATGTCAATACCAGGCTGAGCAAGCTGGATAGCGGTGAATACGACGCGATTATTCTGGCAAGTGCCGGGCTAATACGTCTGGATATGGCCCATAGAATTGCCAGCAACCTAGACTCCAGGCTGTCGCTACCCGCCGGTGGGCAGGGAGCCGTGGGTATTGAATGCCGCGTTGATGACCCTGATATTCAAAGACTCTTGGCATCGCTACACCATAGAGATACTGCCAGCTGTGTATTGGCCGAGCGCGCCGTTAACCGCCATTTGCAAGGTGGTTGTCAGGTGCCTATCGCCTGCTTTGCCGAACTTGATGCAGAGCGTCAAACAATTGCGCTGCGCGGCCTTGTTGGCAGTGTTGATGGCGCCACTATTCTGCGCGCCAGTATTCAGGGTGACCGCGACAATGCAGAGCAATTAGGCATTCAACTGGCCGAGCAATTGCTGGCCGCTGGCGCTGGCGAAATTCTGGCCGAGGTCTATGAGCGCTAGTTCAGCAGCCAGCAAGCCGGTGCTAGTTGTACGCCCGCTGCGTCAGCAGGATGCCTTTTTGCAGTTGCTGAAACAGGCCGCTATAGATTACCAATACAAATCCATTATGCGTATCGAGCCCATTGCTGAAACAGAGCCAGAGGCTGAGTTAATTAAGGGTTCCATCCTCAGGTTTGCCGAGTTTGACTACGCTATTTTTATCAGTGCCAATGCGGCAGAGTTAGGAATCAAGTGGCTCGATAAATACTGGCCCATGTTGCCCGCTGACCAGCAAATTTTTGCCGTAGGCCAACAGACTGAGTCGATTCTCAGCGCCTATGGCTGCACAGTCTTATCGCCCCGCAAGCAGCAGAATACCGAGGGCCTGTTGCAAGAAATCCCCGCTTTACAAGAACTGAAAAATAAAGCTTTGATTATTTTTCGCGGTGGCGGCGGACGCACCACATTGGGAGATACATTGCAGAGTCGCGGAGCGACAGTGACCTACTGCGAGTTATACAGGCGCATTGTGGTGCAGGAAAGGTTGGCTGACGCTCAGTCGCTGCTCCCCGACTGTGGTTGTCTGGTAGCTCACAGTGGCGAACTTATTCAGGCAATGGGGCCGGCCGCTACCGAGACCGCCAATATCCCTGTGGTAGTGCCCAGCGAACGGGTGGCTGAGATATCTCGCAAGCTGGGCTATAGTAATATTCTTGTGGCAGACAATGCCTTGCCAGGCTCTATGTTTGAAATGGTAAAGGTGGCACTGAGATAGTCTGTTTTTTAAGTCTGGATCATAATAAGCTAACCACTGGCAACCAGCCATAAGCTCAACAGTAAGAGGAAATACAGTGACTGAAGACAGCAAACCGGCACCAGGTAAGGCCTCTGAGAAGCAACAGCCTGGTAAGCAGCCTGAGCCCGGTAAACAGCCTGAGCCGGGTAAACAGCCTGGGCCGGGTAAACAGCCTGAGTCTGCGAAAAAAACCACAGACACCCTATCCAGTATTCTCCGCACAGTAAAAATTATCCTTGCTCTGGGTTTTATCGCCGCGCTACTAGCTGGCAGCTGGCTAGGTTGGGTCCATTGGCAAAAATGGGCAGCAGGCGCTGACAAATCCCAGATACAGCTAACCAACTTGCGCGATTCCATCGACAGTATCCAGCGACAATACAGCCTGGATCAAAAGCAACAGGCACAGCAGTCCCAGGAGTTTCAGCAGCTTATTACCGACTTGCAGTTGCGCTCTAATGCTCAGGGACGGCGACTTGCCGAGTTGGGTTCAACCAGCCGCAGTGACTGGTTGCTCGCCGAGGCAGTCTATCTGACCAGGCTGGCCAACCAGCGGCTGCAAACCGAGCGCCGCACCAAAAACTCCCTGGCGCTGCTCAGCAATGCGGATCTAATCTTGCAGGAGTTAGATGATCCAGACCTTACCCCTGCTCGCAGTGCTCTGGCCGCAGATATTACTGCGTTGCGGTTAGCCGGAGAGGTGGATGTCGAGGGAATTTATTTAGAGCTAACCTCATTGGTCAACAGCGTTGACCAGCTGAGTATAATCAGTGTTCCAGCGCAGCCGGAGATGGAGGTGCAGAGTAGCGCAGAGAGCAGCTCGGATAACTCCTCGGACAAGAGGGCCGAATCCCCCGCCCCTGAATCTGTACTGGCAGGATTTAGCCACAAAGTGGCGCAGCTGATCAGGGTGAGACAGCGCAGCCAACCTATAGAGCCCATGCTGCTGCCTGAGGAAGAGACCCTGGTCAGACAGAATATCCGCCTAATGCTGGAGCAGGCGCAGAGCGCGCTGTTGCGTGAGCAGCAGGTTATCTACAACCAGAGTATTGGCAAGGCGCAGTCCTGGTTGGCACAGTATTTCCAACTTAACCCCAGTGCTCAGGTGCTGACTGAGAGACTATCAGAATTGGCCGGGACTCAGGTGGTACAGCAATTGCCAGATATTAATACTTCCCTTGAGGCTATAGAGACTGCAGTTGTTCTGCGTCAGAGCCGTCTGGTTGACAAAACCAAGCTGGAGACACAGAAGTGAGAAAACTGCTGGTTATCTCTGTACTGGCACTGGTGTCTGGTGCCGCCATTATCTGGTTGCTGCAACAGAACAGTGGCTATGTGCTAATTAGTTTGGGTGATATCAGCATAGAAATGAGCGCACTGGTTGCAGCCACTATTTATGTTGTATTAACTGGGTTTCTGCTGTGGCTGTTACTGGCCATTAGGTGGCTTACCTCTGCGGGTGGTATTCGCCTGTGGTGGAATAGTCGTCGCAGTGCAAAGCAGCGCAGCAAAACTGCCCAGGGCCTGCTTCTCTACGCAGACCAGGACTGGCAAAAGGCCAGCCTGCTGTTATCCCAGTCGGCAGATCGATCGACAATGCCGGTGGTAAACCTATTATTTGCCGCTCGCGCGGCGGCTGATAGCAATGAGCCCAACAAGGCCCGCCAGCTGTTGCAGCGATTAAAAATGACCCATCCCAAATCTCGTCTGTTAGCGGATAAATTGCTGGCAGAACTACTGATTGTCGACGAGAAACTGGATGAAGCTGCAGTGCTGCTGGAATCACTGCACAGTGAAAATCCCAGTGATAGGGGCATTTTGCGGCTTTTAGTAGATACCTATTTCCTGCTTGGCGACTGGAAACAGGCGCAGAAACTGCTGGGGGATATTAAGCACTACGAGGCAATAAACAAGCGCGCTATCCAGCTATTGGAACTGGATATTTACAGCAACCTGCTGGAGGAGTTTGTCGCTGACCCGGAATTTACCGAGCAGGAGCAACAGGGCCAGCTGGCTGAGCTCTGGGAAATGCTGCCTAAGTCGCTGCGCAAGGAATCAGAGATTATCGCGCAATATGCGGACGCCCTAATTAAGGTCAATGCAAAGGACAAGCTGCAACCGCTGTTGACCAAAGCTCTCAGTAATGACTGGCATCCGGGTCTTATAGATCGGTTTGGTACTGCGCAAACCTCAAAACCTAAAAAGCAATTGGCGACAGGGGAGAAATGGTTATTCAGCCATGCAGATGATGCCAACCTTTTGCTGGCGCTGGGGCGAATCTGTCGACGGCTGGATCTGTTGGGCAAAGCTAAAGACTACTTGAGCAGTGCTGTGGCTCTTGAGGCCAGTCCTCAGATCTATCTTGAACTGGCCGAGGTGCTAACAGATATGGGCGAGCATAAAGCCAGTGCCAAAATTTATCGTCAGGGATTGCAGGCGGCTTTCAAAACAGCTGATTAGACTAGTTCTCTAGATACGTTTCTTTTTTAAATCTTGAATTAAAAACCTGGCGGGATGCATTGCCAGGCGCAACTCAGATTCCATTATTGGCTCTTCTCCGGCGATCTCCCCCGCCAAAATCTCAGCGGTCAGAGGCGCGTAGCCCATGCCTCTGGAACCCATTCCGCAATGGATAAACAGATTGGGCCTATAGCTACCCAGGCTGGATATATCGGCCCGCGCATCTTTTCTCAGAGCAGCATAATCCTCCAGTAGCTGCGGCATATTGGGGACCGGGCCAACAATAGGCAGGTAGTCTCTGGTGGTGCAGCGATAGTTGGCGCGGCCAGACAGACTGTTTGGGTTCTGTGGGCCTATAGCCTCTGTCAGACCCTTATCGGTGGCAGCCATCTGCTGCAAATTGGTCTGATGATCAGCTTCCCGTATCTGGGTGGTAAACAGCCCCTTATTATAGGTTGCGCCGCAGCTGTGCGAGCCCTCAAATTGCGGTGTGATATAGCCCTCGCCGCAAATCACCGTTTTCAGAGCGCCAATATGACTATTGCTGGGTATATGGGTTATCTGTCCCCGCAACTGGGTTACCGGCAGAAATCGGGTCTGCTCTAGGGCCAGACAGTCGTAGGCATTAGCGATAATCAGGGTCTCGCTAGTCAGGCTGTTATCAGCCAGGGGTAAATCCTTATCGGTCTGGGTTAAATGCCACTGGCCATCCTGATAGGTAATACTTTGGATATCTGCAGTTATCAGTGGTATCTGATATTGCGCCAACAGTTGCCGACAAATGGCCTGAGGCTGCAGCCAGCCCAGATTTGGAAAATACAGTCCCAGTTGCGCCTGCAGATCTATACCTGCGATATTACTGAGTTCAGTATTACTGCAGAACTTGACCAGATCAGGCTGATTTACAAAGCGCTCAGCTATAAGCCTAAAGTCAGCCACAGCCTTATTGGTTTCCGGTAGCACAAGCACGCCAGACTGTGCCCCCAGATCCTGTTGCCAAAAAGGTTGGTAATACTGGCTGGCAAATATTATGGCTGCCAGATTGACCAGCGGCAGGGCCTCGTCTCGCGATGATAGTTTGGGATAGATAATGGCCTGATTATTTCCAGAGGCACCGCAGCCAGCGAACTGATGGCGATCTATAACTTTAACTTGGAATCCGCGCCTGGCCAGTGCCGCCGCTGCGGTGCAGCCGGCAATGCCAGCGCCTAGCACAGCCACCTCTTTTGACTGCCTCGGGGCTGCAGATTTATCCAGATGCCAGGATTGTCTGGGTTGCCTTTTCTGGCCTCTGGGACTGTCCATGCTAGGCGAGCCCAAACTCCGTCAGAATTTGCCGGGACCACTTAGCGATATAGTCATCGGTGAGTTCTAGCTGGTTTTCATCGTCCAGGGGCAGGCCTACAAAGAACTGGCCATCTTCGGTCAGCGCTTTTGATTGCTCAAAACTGTAGCCCTGATTGGGCCAGTTTCCAACGGTGCTGGCGCCTAAATTGACCATTTTGACCCACAGATAGCCCAGGGCATCCTGAAACCATTCCGGATAACCAATCTGATCGCCGAGGCCATAGATGGCGACCTGCTTGCCGCTAAAGTCCAGGCTGTCTATAGCGTCCCAGTTAGACTCCCAGTCCTCTTGCAGTTCGCCATAATCCCAAGTGGGAATACCCAGCACCAGATACTGATACTCAGCTATTAGCTCTATAGGGTCTGAGGCTATATTGTGCAGGCTGACCAGCTCTGTACCGCTGAGACCATTGATAGCTTCAGCTATTTTTTCCGCTGCCATCTCGGTGTAGCAGGTCGAGCTGCCATAAAACAATCCAATCCTGCTACTCATTAGTTATCCTGTGCTTGACGGCTGCCGGCAAAATCCAGTTGGCGCCAGGCTTCATAGGCGACAATAGATACGGTATTCGATAAATTAAGACTGCGGCTTTCAGCCTGCATAGGTAGACGCAACACATGCTCGATGCCAACCTCTGTCCGTATATCCTCGGGGAGGCCGCGGGTTTCTGGGCCAAATAACAGGCTGTCGCCCGCCTGATACTGCACCCTGGAATAGCATTTTGAGCCCTTGGTGCTCAACGCATAAACCCGGGTGGATTCTGTCGCCTGCAAATAAGCTGTCCAGCTACTGTGAACCTGCAGTGCTTGAAACTCGCTATAGTCCAGGCCGGCGCGGCGCAATTTTTTATCATCCAGATCAAAGCCCAGTGGCTCGATCAGATGCAGATAAAAGCCGGTATTGGCGCAGAGGCGAATAATATTGCCCGTATTGGGAGGAATTTCAGGCTGATAGAGCACTATGTTAAGCATAATTTTTTGTTTGCACGTCGAGACCTGTATTATCGCATTAATTGATAGCTCGGATACAGATGGAACAGCAGTATTCCTTGGGCTATTGTCTAATAATTATTAGGTTAAATGGGGTACAAGAGATGAATTCAGTGATCAAAACAGCACTACTTATCGGCACTTTGGTTGCCTGCTCAGCTCAGGTTAGCGCCGAACGCAGTCCGAACAATATTGCCAGAGATCAGTATCGTCACCCGGCCGAGACGCTGGCGTTTTTTGGCATTACCGCGGATATGGCGGTGGTTGAAATTAGCCCTGGTGGCGGCTGGTATACTGAAGTGTTGGCTGGACAGCTCAGTGGAACCCTGTATGCGGCCCATGCCAATCCGCAGAGTAAAAGTGCCTACCTTCGAAAATCTCTCAGCAGATACAAAGATAAGTTGGCTGCTAATCCAGAGTTCTATAGCAATACTGAGTTACATATTTTTGATCCCGGAGCTCAATTGCTCACTACAGCAGACAATAGCGCCGATGCGGTCGTCACCTTTAGAAATGTCCACAACTGGATGCAATCAAGTAATGAGGAGACTGCATTTAAGTTGTTTTTTAAAACCCTAAAACCCGGGGCAGTGTTGGGGGTGGTAGAGCATCGAGCCAACCCCGGAACTGACCGCAAAACCATGATCGACAGTGGCTATGTCACCCAGGATTATGTGGTCGAGATTGCCCAGCAAGCTGGCTTTGTGCTCGAGGCCAGTTCAGAAATCAATGCTAATCCAGCGGATACTGCCGATCACCCTAAAGGAGTTTGGACTCTGTTGCCCAGTCTAGCTTTGGGCGATGTGGACCGGGATCGCTACCTGGCCATTGGTGAAAGTGACCGTATGACCCTGCGCTTTAGGAAGCCCGCTCAGTGATTGAAATTCCAGTCGACAGACTCAGCGCCGAAATTCTCACTGCCATTATCGAGGAGTTTATTCTCCGCGAAGGCACGGATTACGGTGCGCAGGAAGCCGGCATGGACAATAAAATCGCCCAGGTGCGCCGACAGTTGGCGCGGGGCGACGTACTGATCACCTTTGATCCGGCTACAGAAAACTGCACTCTGCTGACCAGACATCAGTTTGATCGCTACAGCACTGAGGCTGTCCAGCAGGACAATCAGGGCAATAGCTCTGAGTCCAATGGAGCTGCCTACGAAGACTATTCTCAGGACGCAGGCAATAGCATTGACTAGAACCCCGGCGACCATAAAAGGCCTTGAGGCGGCGGCGTTATTTGCGCCATGGCAGCAACAGCTAGCTGTGACCCCCCAGATACTGGTGGCCCTTAGCGGTGGCCTGGATTCAACTGTGCTGCTGCACTTGCTGGCCACTGCCGTGCCCCCAGAGCGCCTCTGTGCCGTGCATATCCATCATGGACTGTCTGCCAATGCGGATCACTGGCAGGCCAGAGTTGAGGATTACTGTCGGTCGCTGGGAGTAAAGCTAAAGACCGAAGCTGTTGAGGTCACAGCCACAGGTGAGGGTATTGAAGCTGCTGCGCGCAGTGCCAGATATGCTGTATTTGAGCGGCTGCTGCGCCAGGATGGCCTTTTAGTGCTCGGCCATCATGGGGATGATCAGGTGGAAACCATGCTCTATCAATTGCTGCGTGGCTCTGGCGCCAAGGGTCTGTCTGGTATGCCAGCACAGAGACCGCTGGGTTCAGGGCAGCTTATCAGGCCATTGCTGGCGGTTGGCAGAGATCAGCTACAGGCTTATGCCAAGAGGCAAAAACTGAGCTGGGTCGAGGATGAGAGCAATAGCGAAGATAAATTTGACCGCAATTATTTGCGCAAGCATGTGGTTCCGGCTTTAGCCGAGCGCTGGCCAGATTATCGGCAATCTATACAGCTTTCAGCAGAGCACAGCACTGAGGCAGAGCAATTGGCAGAGACTCTGGCTGGTGAAGATCTGTGTGCATTGGATTTGCGTGAGGAGCGGGCAGGCTGGTCAATCTGTATTGAACAGCTGCTAGAGCTCAATGATGCGCGGCAGCGCAATGTTCAGCGTCACTGGCCGGCTCTCTGTAACCTGCCCAGACCCAACAAAAAAATTATTGCCGAAATAAATCGCGCAGTTATCCAGGTTCGTGAAGATGCTGACCCATTATTGCAATGGCAATTCATGCAGTGGCGGCGCTTTCAGGGGCGTCTCTATCTGCTGGCTTGCAGCGGCACTGATTTTGACAGCCAGCAGCAATATCAATGGACTTTAGATCACCAGTCGTTGGATCAGGTATTGCAGCTATCTGACAGCAGCCAACTTATTGTCGAGCAAACAGTTGGTGATGGCCTGGTATTAGCGCCAGAGCAAACATTGACTATCAGGTACAGGGAGGGCGGCGAGCGCTGCAAGCCAGCGGGTCGTGGTCACTCTAACAGTCTTAAAAAGCTGTTTCTGGAATATGGGGTAGAGCCCTGGTGGCGGGATCGAACGCCATTATTATATGTGGATAAAACGCTGGTGGCTGTGGGCGATTATTGGGTTTGCGAGGGTTGGCAGGCGCAGCCGGGACAGGCCGCAAAAAAAATCCTCTGGCGGCACAACTCTTTATAGATGTTTGTAGAATACCAACCCGCTTTCTGGTAATCTGCTACCCCATCTTGAGTAGGATGGCAGCCGGTCAAAATTAGACCAAAATATTGGCCAACACCTCTTTCAAAGATAAATTTTTTCCATTTTTTTGCGATCGTTGCAGGGCCACTATGACGCGTTTTATTTTTGTAACAGGCGGTGTTGTCTCCTCCTTGGGTAAGGGTATTGCAGCGGCTTCGCTGGGCGCTGTGCTCGAGGCCAGAGGCCTTAGTGTCACCATTCTCAAGCTTGACCCCTATCTCAATGTTGATCCAGGCACCATGAGCCCCTATCAGCACGGCGAGGTCTATGTGACCCAGGATGGCGCCGAGACAGATCTGGATCTCGGCCACTATGAGCGCTTTTTACGCTCAAAGATGACGCAAAATAATAACTTCACCAGCGGTCAGGTTTACGAGACGATTTTACGTCGTGAGCGACGCGGTGACTATCTGGGCGGCACAGTGCAGGTAATTCCCCATGTGACCGATGAAATCAAGCGCAGAGTTTATGCGGGTGCTGGTGATCATGATATTGCTGTGGTCGAAATTGGCGGTACTGTGGGTGATATTGAGTCCCAGCCTTTTCTCGAGGCCGTGCGCCAGCTAAAAGGCGAACTGGGTCATCAGAGAGCCCTGCTGCTGCACCTGACCCTGGTGCCCTACATAGCTTCAGCTGGAGAGACTAAAACCAAGCCCACCCAGCACTCAGTTAAAGAAATGCGTTCCCTCGGTCTGCAGCCAGATGTGCTGCTATGTCGCTCGGAAGTGGAGCTCGAAGAAGTGCAGCGCAAAAAGATTTCGCTATTTACCAATGTTGAAGAGCGCGCCGTTATACCGGTGATCGACGCCCAGACTATCTATCAGGTGCCGCGCATGTTGCACGAATGGGGTTTGGATCAATTTGTGGTAGAGCGGTTTAATCTCGACAAGCCACTGGCCGATCTCTCGGAGTGGGATGCCGTGGTGGATAATCAGCTGAATTCTGAAGGTGAAGTGGTTATTGCCATGGTCGGCAAGTATATGGAGCTGCTGGACGCCTACAAGTCATTGACTGAAGCATTGATTCACGCCGGCATTCACAACAAGACCAAGGTCAAGATTCGCTATATTGATTCCGAGCTACTGGAATCTGATCCAACATTGATTGAGAGGGCCGATGCTATTTTGGTGCCCGGTGGCTTTGGTACCCGTGGTACCGAAGGCAAAATTTACGCGGTAAAAACGGCCCGCGAAAACAATATTCCCTATCTGGGTATCTGTCTGGGTATGCAAATTGCCGTTATCGAATATGCACGTAATGTCTGTGGCATGACAGCAGCCAACAGCACCGAGTTTGACCCGGCGACAGCCTACCCAGTGGTCGGCTTGATTGCTGAGTGGATCGATAGCAAAGGCAATAAAGAGCAGCGCACCGAAGACAGCGATCTGGGTGGTACCATGCGTCTGGGATCACAGGTCTGTCATCTGGTGCCAGGATCTAAAGCCCATGATATCTATGGCAGTGAGCAGATCGAAGAACGTCATCGCCACCGCTATGAGGTAAACAATAATCTGTTGCCGAAAATTAAAGAGGCCGGGCTGGTTATTGGTGGTCTGTCCTTTGATAAGACATTGGTAGAGACCGTTGAGCTGCCAGATCATCCCTGGTTCTTTGCCAGTCAGTTCCACCCAGAATTTACCTCTACACCCAGAGACGGCCACCCGCTGTTTCAGGGATTTGTGGCTGCAGCCACAGCTTACCAAGCGCAGAAGTAAGGGAGTTAATAATGGATTCAGTCAACATAAAGATCGCAGATATAGGTGTTAGCAATAATGCACCCATGACGTTGTTTGGCGGTATGAATGTTCTCGAGTCCAGAGATATGGCCATGCAAATTGCTGAGGCCTATGTGGAAGTCACCCAAAAGCTGGGTATTCCCTATGTCTTCAAAGCTTCTTTTGATAAGGCCAATCGCTCGTCGATTCATTCCTTTCGTGGACCGGGCGTCGATGAAGGGCTAAAGATATTTCAAGAAATCAAAAGCACCTTTAATGTGCCAGTGATTACCGATGTGCATGAGATCGATCAGGCAGAGCCAGTGGCTGAAGTCTGCGATGTAATTCAGTTGCCCGCCTTTTTGGCGCGCCAGACAGATCTGGTTGAAGCCATGGCTAAAACTGGTGCAGTGATCAATGTCAAAAAGCCCCAGTTTCTCAGCCCGGGACAGATGGGAAATATAGTTGATAAATTCCGTGAATGTGGCAATGACAAGATTATGCTTTGCGAGCGCGGTGCCTGCATGGGCTACGATAATCTGGTCGTTGATATGTTGGGCTTCAGAACCATGAAAGATGTCAGCGGTGGCCTGCCACTTATATTTGATGTCACCCACGCCCTGCAGTGTCGCGACCCTATGGGAGCAGCCTCAGGTGGTCGCCGTCATCAGGTGGCTGAATTGGGCCGGGCTGGTATTGCAGTGGGTATCGCCGGTTTGTTTTTAGAAGCCCACCCGCATCCAGATCAGGCTCTGTGCGATGGTCCAAGTGCGTTGCCCCTGGATCGTCTCGAGCCATTTCTGGCACAGATGAAAGCATTTGATGATTTGATTAAATCGCAGCCGGACCTGGATATTTCCTAGTTGGTCCTAGCCTGCACAGCAAGTTTCTTTTCCGTTCCGAACCTGGTTCACACACTTTAAATAAGGGAGCACCTAAACCATGAGTAGTATTGCAGATATTCGAGCTTTTGAAGTTCTTGATTCAAGAGGCAACCCCACAGTTCAGGCCGATGTTATTTTAGAAAATGGCATTGTTGGCACAGCCTGTGCCCCCTCTGGCGCTTCAACCGGATCAAGAGAGGCCCTCGAACTGCGAGATGGCGATAAGAGCCGCTACCTGGGCAAAGGTGTTCTCAAGGCGGTAGACAATATCAACAGCACTATTAAAGCACTGCTGGTAGGCACTGATGCCGCTGATCAGCGCGCACTGGATCAGGCCATGATTGATGCAGATGGCACGGATAACAAGGCCGTACTGGGTGCCAATGCTATCTTGGCGGTCTCTCTGGCTGCCGCCAAGGCTGCTGCCCAGGATAGAGGTATGGCTCTCTACGCCCATATCGCTGAGCTAAATGGCACTACTGGTCAGTACAGCATGCCTGTACCCATGATGAATATTATTAATGGTGGCGAGCACGCAGATAACAATGTGGATATTCAGGAGTTTATGGTTCAGCCAGTGGGGGCGAAAAGTTTTGCTGAGGCCCTGCAGGTGGGCGCTGAAATCTTCCACTCATTAAAAAAGGTTCTCGGCAGCAAAGGGCTAAATACCGCTGTGGGTGATGAGGGCGGTTTTGCCCCCAATCTGACATCCAATGCCGAGGCTCTGGCAGTAATTAAAGAGGCTACAGAAGCGGCTGGTTATAAGCTGGGTAAAGATGTGACTCTGGCCCTGGACTGCGCGGCCTCCGAGTTTTACAAAGAGGGGCAGTACAATCTCTCCGGTGAAGGTAAAATATATAGCTCAGAGGGGTTTAGTGACTTTTTGGCCGAGCTCTGCGACCAGTATCCGATTATTTCCATCGAGGACGGCCTGGATGAGTCTGATTGGGATGGCTGGAAATACCAGACTGAAAAGCTGGGCGACCGCTGCCAGCTGGTTGGTGATGACCTGTTTGTTACCAATACCAGTATTCTCAGTCGCGGCATTGAGCTTGGCGTGGGCAACTCTATTCTGATTAAATTTAACCAGATTGGCACATTGTCAGAAACCCTGGACGCCATCAATATGGCCAAGGCAGCGGGCTACTCAGTGGTAATTTCTCATCGCTCCGGTGAAACTGAGGATACAACAATTGCCGATCTGGCTGTGGCAACTGCTGCCGGACAGATTAAAACTGGCTCGCTGTGCCGTTCTGATCGCGTTGCCAAGTACAATCGTCTGCTGCGTATCGAGGCCGAGCTGGGCAATGCAGTTGCACCCTATCGAGGCCGAGCCGAATTTAAGGCTTGATAAACGATTAGGGTTGGCAAAAACTTCGCCAAAGCGAATAGAATAACAATATGCGATGGTTGCTGATATTACTGGTGGTACTTCTGGTGGGCCTGCAGATGCGTCTGTGGGTCGGCGAGGGCAGTCTCGCCCACAGAGCAGAGCTGGATGGGCAGCTTGAGCGTCAGATAGAAAAGAACCGCCAGCTTAAACAGCGCAATGATCTTATTGCTCAGGAAGTTGAAAGTTTAAAGAACAATCTCGATTCGATAGAAGAGAAAGCGCGCAAAGATCTGGGCATGATCAAGCAGGGTGAAATTTTCTATCTGGTGATCGACAGGGATGACAATGTGCTGGGTGGCCATGCTAACGCCACTTCTGAGGCTGATACTCAATGACCGATAGAATACCTAAATACTGGGCTATTGTGCCTGCTGCAGGAGTTGGCCAGCGCTTTTCCGCAGATATTCCCAAACAGTTCCATCAACTCAATGGCGCCCTGGTGGCACAGCATACCCTCAGCCGACTGCTGAGCCTGACTGTTATTGCCGCCATTGTGGCTCCTTGCGAGATTGGCTCTGGCTACTGGGCCAAAGTGCCAGCTGCCGCAGACCCCAGGGTACGATTGGTTGCCGGTGGTAAGCGGCGCGCTGACTCGGTGATGAATGGTCTAATAGCACTTCAGAAATTTGCCGCTGATGATGATTGGGTGTTGGTGCACGATATGGCGCGACCCTGTGTCACTCCCGCCAATATAGCCAAGCTTATTTCTGAGTTGGAAGGGCATAGCGTGGGCGGTATTCTGGCGGCGCCAATTAATGACACCTTAAAAATCGTGGGTGCAGACAGGCGTATTCTCAGTACAGTGAATCGGGCCGAGTATCGAGCGGCACAGACACCCCAGATGTTCCGTTTCGGGCTGTTAAAATCTTCTATTCAGGCTATGCTTGACCAGCAGAAGTTACCTACTGACGAGGCCTCTGCCATTGAATTTGGCGGCTTAACCGCCCAGGTCGTCGAGGGCCGTCAGGACAATATTAAAATAACCCGGCGAGAAGATTTGGCAATTGCAGAAGCGATTATGAAAAATCAGGAGGCTGAAGCATGATTTATTCTCGCAGGCTGTCAGCGGAGACCAATCTATGCGCATAGGTCATGGTTACGATGTTCATGCTTTTGGCGAGGGCGACGCTCTGATATTGGGAGGTGTGAGTATTCCCTATAAGCATGGGTTTATCGCTCATTCCGACGGCGATGTGCTTATTCACGCCCTGATTGATGGCCTGCTGGGAGCCCTTGCCATGGGCGATATAGGTCAGCTTTTTCCCGACACCGATCCGACTTACAAAAACAGTAACAGTCGGGATTTACTGGCTGTTGTAGTGGGCATGATGGCTGATAAAGACTATGTGCTGGGCAATGCGGATATGACCATTATTGCTCAGAGCCCCAAAATGGCCCCCTATCTAGAAGAGATGCGTCGCAATTTAGCGGCTGATCTTAGCTGCTCGGTCGACAATATCAATATCAAAGCCACCACCACTGAAAAATTAGGTTTTACTGGCCGGGAAGAGGGTATTGCCTGTCATGCGGCAGTGCTGCTGCAGCCCTCGGCTAATATTATCGGGGCCTAGGTCTATTAAATCTGACCATTTTGACTTTCACCAGATGCCACGCCTGCATGGTGCGCCTCTGGGGCGAGCATTATTCCGCAGCTGCCCCGAGGACTTTCAAGTTGATGAAATAGCGGACTGGCAGCCCAGCGGCCAGGGCGAACATCTATTACTGCATATTCGCAAACGGGACCAAAATAGCCAGTGGGTGGCTGGGCTTTTGGCCCAACTCGCCGGTGTAAAGCGCAATGATATTGGTTTCTGTGGTTTAAAAGATCGCTTTGCAGTCACCACCCAGTGGTTCAGCCTGCATCTGCCCGGCCGCGAAATAGACCCTGCTGAATTGGCCCACGCTGACTTCGATATTCTCAGCGCCCAAAGGCATCATAAAAAACTCCGCCGCGGCATGCATCAGGGTAATCAGTTTAATATTATCTTGCGCGACTTTAGCCCGGCCGCGGATTTGTTGGAGGAGCGTCTCAGGCTTATTCAGCAGCTTGGCGTACCCAATTATTTCGCTGAACAGCGCTTTGGTCACAGCGGCAATAACCTGCGCGAGGCTCAGGCACTAATAGAGGCAGATAGACTGAAGGGCAATAGACGGGGGACTGGACTCTATCTGTCTGCTGCCCGGTCCTGGCTGTTTAATCTTTTAGTAGAAAGGCGCATTGAGATTAATAGCCTGTCGGCCCCCATCGAGGGGGACGAGACGGCTGCACTCTGGGGTCGTGGCCGCTCGAATATCAATGCGACAGTTGCTGAGATTGAGGCCGCTGTTTTAGCCGACTGGCAGAGCTGGTGTTACGCTCTTGAGCACGCGGGTTTAAAACAGCAGCGCCGCGATCTGATACTAAGGCCCGAGAATCTGCGCTGGACCTGGTTGCAAAAGGACCAGTTGCAGCTTTCATTTGGACTTCCTTCTGGCGCCTATGCCACGGCATTACTCAGAGAAATAGCTGAATTATTCCGCCCTGAATTTAATGCCCTGTGATATATTGGTAACGTCTTGGGGCAGCAGCTTTGCGCCATTTAAGGGCGTTTAGTTACCTGGTCTTTACAGGCAGTACTGAACCCAGTATTCAACACAAGATTCAATATAGGAGCAAGGGGTGAACTCGATCGAACTGGCTGGTATTGGCATGACCTCCCAGCGAACCAGAGAGAGGCTGATTCAGCGTCTTGTGGATCAGGGCATCAGTAGCCAACCTGTGCTGGATATTATTCGTATGACCCCGCGGCATATTTTCCTCGACGAGGCCCTGTCTCACCGTGCCTATGAGGACACTGCACTGCCTATAGGCTTCTCCCAAACTCTGTCTCAGCCTTATATAGTAGCGCGCATGACCGAGATTCTGCTCAGTGGCGGGCCCCTTAAAAAGGTTTTGGAAATAGGCACTGGGTCTGGATACCAGACTACTATTCTGTCCCAGTTAGTCACAGAGGTATGCACAGTTGAGCGTATCGAGCCATTGCTCAGAAAGGCCAAAGAGCGGTTTTGCAAGCTGGGTCTCGGCAATATCAAGGCTGAGCTTTCCGACGGCAGTTTTGGCTGGGAAAAACATGCCCCCTACGATGGTATTATTACCACAGCAGCCCCGCAAACCGTGCCAGAGGAGCTGCTTCGTCAGTTGGCGCCAGACGGTATTCTGGTGATCCCGGTGGGCAATGGTGTCTCTCAGGATCTTCGCGTGCTTCGCAGACAGGGCAATTCATCTGAATTTGATGAAGAGGTTGTCGAGCAGGTTAAATTTGTGCCGCTGCTGGGCGGGCTGTCCCGCTAGTCTTGAGTTGAGGCCATAGGCTTATGAAATCGGTCAGAGTAATAGTATGAGAAACTTTGCACAGCAGCTTTTGCTGTTTTTAAAGGGTCTGGCCATGGGAGCCGCCGATGTGGTGCCAGGTGTGTCTGGTGGTACCATCGCCTTTGTCAGTGGCATATATACTGAACTTCTTAGCAGTATCACCGCGGTCAACCTGCGGGCTCTAAAACTACTGAAATCACAGGGTATGGCTGCCGCCTGGGCCCATATCAATGGCAATTTTCTGGTGGTTCTTATGGCTGGCATTCTGACCAGCCTGTTTTCTCTAGCTAAAGTCATGCAGTTTCTGTTGGCAGAGCACCCGCTGCCACTATGGTCTTTCTTTACCGGACTGATTATAGGGTCGGTGATCTATCTGCTGCGCCAGAATCCCCCCAGGCGCACAATAGAGCAGCTGATGTTTGTGCTGGGAGTGCTTATTGCCTATGGAATCTCTATCGCGCCTGCCGTTGCTCTGGAAGGTAACCATATCACCATGTTTTTTGCCGGTAGTATTGCCCTCTGCGCCATGATTTTACCTGGTATATCAGGATCCTTTATTCTTGTGCTGCTTGGTTTATACCCTGTATTTATAGGCGCAATTGCTAATTTCCAGCTGGATATACTGTTAGTGTTCGCTACTGGCGGTATTTTGGGGCTAATGCTGTTCAGCCGTTTTCTCACCTGGCTGTTGAGTCGCTTTCATACATTGGTGATAGCCACCATGTGCGGGTTTTTAGTGGGCAGTCTCAATGTTATCTGGCCCTGGAAACTGGTGACTGAGTCGGCTATGAGTCAATCAGGCAAGGTTATTGTGCTGGCTTCAGAAAATCTACTGCCCGGACAGTTCAGCCAAACCGTGGGGCAGGACCCCCTAACTCTGCTCTGTATTGCTGCATTGAGTTTGGGGCTGAGCCTGGTATTAGGGCTAGAGTACATAGGTACCAAATATCGTCAACAGCCTTCAGGGGGAGACTAATTTAATGAGAGCGACGCAAATTCTATTGCTGCTGATTGTGGTGATCTCAGGCTGTTCTAACTACTCAGCACCTATAATCAGTCGAGAACAGCCTCCCAGTACGCGTATTACCAAACATCAGGTGGCTCCGGGTGATACTCTGTATTCAATTGCCTGGCGCTATGATCTGGATGTGCGGCGGTTAGCCAGGGCAAATGGCATCAGTCAGCCCTATACCATCCTCAAAGGTCAGGTTTTATCGCTAAATACCAAGGGCGTGACACTTAATTCGCGGCCGGTCAGTCCGCCCACCCAGAGCAGAGCAAGCAGCTCCAGGCCCGCCACAGAGGTAAAATCGGCACCCAAGCCCATGGTTTTCAGTAAAAACCTGGTCTGGCAGTGGCCGGTTAAAGGCAGCGTTGTAAAGGGATACAGCCCTGAGGACCTGCGTAAAGGCCTGAGTATTAAGTCTAAAAATGGCCCGGATGTGCGTCCCGCAGCGCCCGGAACTGTGGTCTATGCAGGTGACGGTTTGCGTGGATATGGTAAGCTGGTTATCATTAAGCACAGTGAAATCCTTCTTAGCGCCTATGGGCACAATGAAAAAATATTGGTAAAAGAGGGACAATCTGTAAAAAGTACGGAAACAATCTCAAAATTGGGGTCTAAAGAAACGTTATACTTTGAAATTAGAAAGGATGGGTACCCGGTAAATCCATCTGTATATATAGATTAAAACAACACCAAAGCTGGATTTAAAAATAAAAAACGAAGATTAAAATTGGGGGAAAGGGTAGTAGGGAGATGAACTAAGGTTCTGGGTTAGCGGCGGGATTGGCTGCTAAATTATTGGAAGATCGTGCAAAAGGGATGCAAACGTGATGGATGAAGCGTTTATTTTAGATCAGCAGGCTCAAGCCGCTGACAACAAGGAAGACACACCTGAGATAAGTCATCAAGTTATTGATGCAACAAGTCTTTATTTAAAAGAAATTGGCTTCGCGCCGTTGCTGACGGCCGACGAAGAGGTTTACTACGCCCGCAAGTTTCAAAAAGGCTGTGAAGCGTCGCGACACAGAATGATTGAGAGCAATTTGCGGCTGGTAGTTAAAATCTCCAGGCGCTATGTCAATCGGGGCCTGGAGCTTCTCGATCTTATCGAGGAGGGCAATCTGGGGCTAATGAGGGCGGTAGAAAAATTCGATCCCGAACTGGGTTATCGCTTTTCGACCTATGCCACATGGTGGATTCGTCAGACCATTGAGCGGGCCCTTATGAATCAAACCAGAACCATTCGCCTGCCAGTTCATGTGGTCAAAGAGCTGAATGTCTATCTTCGCGCCTCCAGAACACTGGCTCAGCGCCTGGTCCATGCGCCGACCCCGGAAGAAATTGCCGAGGAAGTGGGCAAGCCAGTTGCAGATGTGCTCAGAATTCTCAGTCTAAGCGAGCGTATCTCATCAATTGATGTGCCCGTAGCGGACAAAGAGAAAACTCTGGTTGAGACTATAGCCGACGACCATGGTTTTAGTCCGGAAAATCAAATTGAGGGTGAAAACCTCAGCACTGCGCTCAATGAATGGTTGGAGCAGCTGCCGGAAAAACAGCGCGAAGTGCTGGTCAGACGCTTTGGTCTGCAAAACCATCAGGAGGAGACTCTGGAGCAGGTGGGTCGGGAGATAGGGCTGACTCGCGAGCGTGTCAGGCAGATTCAGGTGGATGCCCTGCGCCGACTGGGAGATGTACTGCGCAAGCATGGTCTGAGCAGCAATGTGTTATTTGCAGAGCTTCAGGATAGCTGACAGGTTTTCAGGCCTTTAAGGGAACAATAAAAAACCCAGCTGATGCTGGGTTTTTTATATTTTCTAGCTTACTACTGAATTATTCAGCCAGATAAAGCTCTCTGGAGGCCATAACTTCAGCGCGGGCTGCATCTGCATTATCCCAGCCTTCAACTTTTACCCATTTGCCGGGCTCAAGTGCTTTGTAGTTCTCGAAGTAATGACCAATCTGGGCAATCAGCAATTCTGGAAGATCAGTGGCTTCCTGAACATGGTCATAAATTTTGGTTAGCTTGCTGTGAGGAACGGCCAGCAGCTTGGCATCGACACCAGACTCATCGCTCATATTCAGCACACCCACTACACGGCTGCGAATCACTGCGCCTGGCATTACCGGATATGGTGTAACTACCAGTACATCCAGAGGGTCGCCATCTTCAGACAGAGTCTGGGGCACATAGCCATAGTTAGCAGGGTAGAACATAGGTGTAGCCACAAAGCGATCGACAAATATAGCGTCGCTATCTTTGTCTACTTCATATTTTATGGGGTCGTGATTAGCGGGGATTTCAATAATAACGTTGATATCATTTGGCAGGTCTTTGCCAGCCGGTATGTCGTTGTAGCTCATTTCAATGGTTCCATTAGATTGCGTGACTGTCGGAGGTGGCGGATTATAGCCAGTTGATCAAAACTTGACCAGTATGAATGGCTAAAATCCGCTATCCGCCCTTTATTACCTGCTTTACCCTATTGCAATCTAAAGGTGATTGGCAGATTTACCTCAAAGCTGTCAGCCTTCATTGCCTCTGGTAGCTCTGGGAATGGTGCCGCTTTTTTAACAGCTTTAAGTGCAGCCTGATTTAACAGCCGATATCTGGATTCATGAGTGGTTACCGCGCTGATCAAATGTCCAGAGCGGTCAATAGTGACACCTATGCGCACAGTCCCCTGCTGATTTTTGTCTGCTGCGCGATTGGGGTAGCGAATTGCTTTGTAAATTTGTGCCACTACCAGCGGTGTGTAGTCCCGCTGAGCCAGAGCTTCGGAGACATTAAAGTCTGCAATCTCCTCCTCTAGCTGTTCAGCTATTTCGGTATCTGTCTCATCAGCCGCGGCCGTACTTTCGGCTGGTGATTGTTCAGCGCTGGCCAATAAATCTGACCCCTCAGTCTCTGTCGCCGCTACTGACTCGGACTCCCCGTCTGCCGGGTTTTCCACTGCTGCTATCTGTGGTTTTGCCTCTGGCTCGGGATTTTCTGCGGCAGGCTCTGGACTAGCTGGTTCGGGAGGGGGTGCCATCCACGAGGCCGCCAGGGCAATTCTGCTTCTCTGGGGCTGAATATCAGTCAGTAGCTCCTCTGCATCCATATCAATGCTGTTACCCAAGAGCTGATCTTTAAAGGCGGTTGATGGCGGTATGGGCCCTATCCAGGTGCGCAACAGAATATTAAACACTTGCGGAGGGTAATTGGCGATTAGTTCGGTGCCGTTAAAGCGCACTGAGGTACCCTGATCCGGATCAAACAGATACTCGATAACATCGCCTTTCTTTGGTGCAGATCTGGGCGCGCGCATAATATCAATAACCTCCTGTGCCGAGCCTGAAAAGCTCTCGCGGTCGTTATTGATTGAAATGCTCTGCATCCACAGATTGAGCCAGCGGCGCTTGGAGTAGACATTGATTATCCTCACCTCCATGCGCTTGGGACTCTGTTGTAGCTGTATGCTATTGGCATTATTACTCAGGTTCTCTACAAATAATGCTGCCACAAACTGCTGTTTGCCGAGGTCTTGGTAGATAGCACTGCCATTGAGTTGCAGTTCGGCCTGTGCGCCGCTGGAGAAGACCAATAGAAAAGACAGTATTAAAGTGCCCACAGTTGCGAATGGATGCCTGTGGTTGATTGCTCGATTCACCCGATTCACCCGATTCACTCCATTCGCCGGAGCATGGCTGTGATTGTTCATTAGGATAGTTCCTTTCCTGGTTACTAAATATTTCAGCACTTAAATCAAGGGGTAGCAGAGTTGCTGAAACAGTCCTTTTCCTAACTTTCGCAAGCTATTTTGGGCAGGCTTAACCGCTGTGCAAGGGCTGCTTGGGAAAAATATCGACTCCATACGCACTCATTTGTAACTTTTGTGCGCACCATCACATTTACAGTATAGATTTGTTAAACGCTTAAAGTGAGAAACCCCGTTCGATTGGCGTTATAAATGCCAAAATAAAAGCGTTCAGCATTACAATCTAGTCGCATTTACAATAACAGCAGAGCCCAAAACCAAGTAAACTAGCCGCTTTGCCTCTCCGTACACAGGCAAACTGAATATTAATTACTGATTGAAGGCAGCCCGCTTTGAATACTAATCTTCGTCTTGCGCTTATTTTCGCTGTGGCTCTCTTACTGTGGTTTTTTAGCGGCCTGCTGCGTGATGCTGAGCCCATGGATACTGAAGCTAAAGAGATAGCTAATTCACTGACTAATGTGCAGGTTATAAATTCTGTCGAGCGGCCTTTCAATCCAACTATTTCTCTGCGAGCCAAGACTAAGGCCAACAGAGATGTACAGGTGCTTGCTCAGGTCTCTGGAAAAATCTCTGCCACTCTTGCTGAAGAGGGCAGTTTTGTGACAGCGGGACAGGGCATCTGCCAGATCGATGCAGAGGATCGTCATCTGCGTCTGGCTCAGGCCAAAGCGTCTCTGGAAAATGCGGATATTGCCTATCGCGGCGCACTGAAGTTAAAAAGCGCTGGGTATCAGTCTGACTTGGCTATTTCTCAAGCCAAAGCGACTCAGGCCGCAGCCAGAACAAATTTAAAGCGCGCCCGCCTTGACGTCCAAAACCTGCAGATCAAGGCGCCCTTCGATGGCATTGTGGAAACCCGTCCTGTTGAAATTGGCGACTTTATAATGGCAGGACAACTCTGTGCCACTGTCCTTGAGCTGAATCCATTGAAAGTTGAGGCCCTGGTGGCTGAGAGAGAGATAAGTGCTCTGGCATTAGGTGACAGAGCTCTGGTTAATATTGCGGGCAAGGATTATGAGGGGGCGGTGATCTCTTTTCTGGCTTATCAGGCAGACCCTGCCACCAAAGGCTACAGAGTGGAAGCGACAATGCCTAATCCGGACCGAACTCTCAGAGCGGGTATTTCTGCGAGATTAACTGTTCTAGCTAATGCCAAGCCGGCCCATCTGATTCCAGCTAGCAGTATTTTACTGGATGATCAGGGCGAGACAGCGGTGCGGGTATTGAGTCAGGAAGGTATGGTCGATTCAGTGAGGGTTACAGTGGTTGGTGAATCTTCGGCCGGCATTTGGGTGACTGGAATGGATTCAGATGTAATCCTGATTGTGGTCGGTCAGAACTATGTAATTGATGGCGAGCTGGTTAATCCCTCCTATCAATCTAGTTCCTTAAACTAACCAAAACTAAATACCTGAGCCTTATTCCGCTATGAAATTTCTCAATCTTATTGTAGATCACTCCAGAGCAACGCTTTCAATTATGCTGCTGATTCTGGTTGCTGGCGCAGGGTCGAGACTATCCATGCCGGTGGAGATGAACCCAAATGTCACTCTGCCCGTGGTAATGATCATGGTCCAGCATGATGGTATATCTCCCGAGGATGGAGCCCGGTTGTTGATTCGACCAATAGAAAAGGAATTAAAAACCCTCGACGGTCTGGAGGAGATTCAGGCGACAGCCCAAGAGAGCATGGTTGTTGTAACTGCTGAGTTTGAAGCGGCGGATAATATCAAAGAGATAGTTGCAGAGGTCCGTGAAGCGGTCGATCGCGCCAAGGCAGAATTCCCTCAGGATACTAAAGAGCCCATAGTCAATGAGCTGAGCCCCAGCCCGGAACCCACTATTGTGATCACCTTCTCAGGGGACAATGTGGCCGAGCGAGAGCTGCATAGGGCGGCTAAATATTATCAGCGCGAACTGGAAATGCTCCCTGAAGTGCTTAAAGCAGATATATCCGGGCACAGAGACGAGGTGGTTGATGTTGTTGTGGATCCAGCGCGACTGGAGCAATACGGACTGCGCATAGATGAGCTTGTTCGCGCTGTCACCGTCAACAACCTGCTGATTCCCGCTGGAGAGATGGATGCGGCTCAGGGGCGTTTTGGTATCAAGGTCCCGGCATTAATTGAAACCACTGAAGATATTCGCGCCCTCCCGGTGCGTCATAGTCCCGAGGGTTCTATTACCCTTGGTGATGTAGCCTCGGTAAAGCGCACCTTTAAAGATGCCACCGGTTACAGTTTTATCAATGGCAAAAAAGCGATTGCCATTGAGGTGCGCAAACGGCTCAACAGCAATTTAATCAAAACTGTCGAGGCCTCCCGAGCTGTGGTAGATCAGTCACGCAGAAAATTTAGTGCCGATATGGATATAGGCTACGTGTTTGATTCCTCAATATTTACCAAGCAGATGGTGGACGAGCTGCAGGGCAATATTATTACCGCTATGTGTCTGGTACTGATGCTGGTGGTGGCCACGCTGGGAGTCAAATCCGGGTTGCTGGTTGGTTTCGGTATACCCTTCTGTCTGCTGGGCTCGCTTATTTTTATCAATATGCTGGGCTACAGCTTCAACTTTATGGTTATGTTTGGACTGTTGCTATCGCTGGGTATGTTGATTGATGGCGCCATTGTGGTGGTGGAGTTTGCCAATACTCAGGCTGCAGCGGGCCTGCCTGCGCGCGAGGCCTATATAGCCGCGGTCAGACGTATGGCGATTCCGGTGATTGCCTCAACCGGAACCACATTGGCAGCCTTTCTGCCGCTATTGTTTTGGCCGGGCGTCTCAGGTGACTTTATGTCCTACCTGCCGCTTACCGTTTTCGCAGTGCTGGCCTGGTCGCTTACCTATGCGCTTATTTTTGCCCCCACTCTGGGCATTGTTCTGGCGCGCAGGCGGGGGCAGCGTAAAAAACTTCCTGAAGACCATCATTCAGAAGAGTTAGCTGCTACCTTTTTTCAGCCACTTGAAACTGCTTATCTGCGTGTCCTGCGCCCCGTTATCGGTGCCCCATTAATCTCAGCCGCTGTCGCTATGTTGGTGCTTGTGGGTATCTTTAGTCTCTACGGAAAATTTAATGCCGGTCAGGAATTTTTTACGCCAATTGAAAGTCAATATGGCATGGCCGGTGTGCGAGCACAGGGTAATATTTCCATAGATGAACAGAGGGAGCTGACTTTTAAGGTGCAGGATATTGTGGCCGATGTCGAGGGTGTTGCTCAGCTCTATGGCAATGCCAAAGGCAGCAGTATGGTACTTTTTGGCACCGATGTAAGCCGCGATGAAATCAGTTCATTCCTGATTGAGCTCTACCCCCGCGATCAGCGAGATAGAGGCAGTGCTGAAATCTTCGAAGAAATTCGCCAGAAAACTAAATCCTTACCCGGCGTCTATGTGAGTGCGTCGGAGATGGAATCCGGGCCGCCGGTGGGCAAGGATATCCAGATACAGCTTTCAGCCTCTGATCGTCAAGCTATGTATCGAGTGACTGATCAGATTCGACAGTGGATTGCCGATAATGTTGAAGGAGTGCGGGATCTGCAGGATACTCTGCCTCTGGCTGGCATCCAGTGGGAGATTGATGTGGACCGCTCTCGTGCAGCGATGCTCGGAGTTAATGTTGCCGAGGTAGGCAATATGGTACAGATGGTCACTGGCGGGGTTATGATCGGTGAATTTCGTCCCGATGATGCAGATGATGAGGTTGAAATTCGCCTGCGTTATCCTGAGCAGGATCGACAGCTAGCCTCCATTGATGGTTTAAGGGTGAATACACCTAGCGGGGCAGTGCCAATAGGAAGTTTTAGTCAGCGTGTTGCCAAGCCGCGAGTGGATGTAATTCAGCGTATCAATATGGCCGAGACAGTATTTATTTTGGCAAACTCAAAAGAGGGTTACCTGCCCGATGACCAGACTCGCCAAATTGGCGAATGGCTGGCCACCCAGAACTTTGATTCATCGGTCAATATTGTTTTCCGCGGTGCCAATGAAGAGCAGACCAAGGCAGCTGAGTTTCTGTCTACTGCATTCTCACTGGCGATGTCAGTGATGCTAATTATGTTGGTGATGCAATTTAATAGCTTTTACCAGGCGGGACTTATTCTATTCTCTGTGGTGATGTCTACGGCAGGTGTGCTATTGGGGCTACTTATCGCTCAGGCGACATTCAGTACCATTTTGACTGGCGTGGGTATTGTGGCTCTGGCTGGTATTGTGGTGAATAACAATATTGTTCTGATCGATACCTATAACTATTTGCGGCGCAACAACAGCCAGCTGTCAGCTGCAGAGGCGGTTTACAACGCGGCAAGGTCGCGTTTCAGGCCGGTGCTGCTGACCAGTATTACCACCATTGTGGGCCTCTTACCCCTGGCCAACGGACTGAGTATCGACCTGGTAAACCGCAGCTTTACTCTAGGTGGCATGGTTGCATCCTGGTGGCAGCCGCTGGCCAGTGCTATTGTCAACGGGCTGGTGGTATCCACTGTGCTCACATTGTTACTGACGCCTGCTATGCTGCTGCTTCCAGAGATCATCTCCAAGCGCTTTGGTGTCAGGGTCGCTGAGCATCAGTATGAAGATGAAGCGGCCTGATCGGACCAGGCAGAGGTTAGAAAAAGCTAACCACAGAGCGCTGGACTGGCAAGGGGCACAGCTTTGAGAAAAATTATCCACTGCGACTGTGATTGTTTTTATGCCGCCGTGGAAATGCGAGATGATCCCAGTCTGGTTAATCTGCCCATTGCCATAGGTGGCAAATCTGACCGGCGTGGTGTTGTTGCCACCTGCAATTACAAGGCGCGACAGTTTGGTGTGCGCTCGGCCATGCCTACGGGCCAGGCCCTAAAACTCTGCCCCGATCTTGTGGTTATACCAGGCACCATGGCCAAGTATCGCGAAGCCGCCCTGCAGATCCGTCAGATTTTCTATCGCTATACCGATAAGGTTGAGCCTCTGTCTCTTGATGAAGCCTATCTGGATGTGACCGACTGTACCGAATGTCATGGCAGTGCCACCCTGATTGCCGAGGAAATTCGCCAGGTTATTTCCCGAGAAGTGGGAGTCACGGCCTCAGCGGGCATAGCGCCTAACAAGTTCCTGGCCAAGGTTGCCAGTGATCTGAATAAACCAGATGGTCAGTTTGTGATTACTCCAGAAAATGTCGAGGGCTTTGTCGAGAAACTTGAGGTCAAGCGTATTTTTGGTGTGGGCAAGGTCACCAATGAGAAGTTGCGACGTCTGGGTATAGTCACCTGTGGCGATCTGCAGCAGCGCTCACTGGTTGAGTTGGTGGACAAATTTGGGGTTTTTGGCAAGCGGCTTCATGACCTGAGCTTTGGGCGTGATGAACGCGAGGTAAATGCCAATAGTCGCCGCAAGTCCCTGAGCGTCGAGCACACCTATTCCGATGACTTGCAGGATATTGATGCCTGTAAGGGCAAACTCGCAGGCCTATTGATTGAGTTGCGCAGCCGTTTGCGCCGTATAGACAGTGACTATATGGTGACCAAGCAATTTATTAAAATGAAATTTAATGATTTCAGCGCCACCACGGTAGAGCGGCAAATGGTTGCAGGGCTGCCAGCTGAGAGTTTTGATCATCTCTGTGACCAAGCCTGGGAGAGGGGCGCGCGCCCTGTGCGGCTATTGGGCATAGGTGTGCGTTTTGTGGATACCAGCGAGCAGCGCGCCACCCAGTTAGAGTTGTTTCCATAATCGCAAATTTAGCTGTATTTGCTTATCTAAACGGCTTTGGTAGACTCGTGCGTTGGCTTTGAGATTAAACAATTACTGTGATGACTAGCTCTAAACAATCTTTGCGCAGAGAGCTTCGCCGGAAAACGGAGGAGTTTCTGTCTCGTGGTGGCGAGATAAAACAGCACAATGCAGGAGAGACAGGTGAGCCTGCGGACAGGCCCAGGGCCAGGTCGGTTTTTGTCAGCGCCCAGCCACGTCAGACCAGAACCTATGTTAACCATGCTGTGAGCGCACTCGATAATCGCAAAAAGAGCAAGACAGCCGAACCTGTTAAGAAGCCCAGCAAGCGGCCAAAGAAAAAAATCATTTACGACGATTTTGGAGAACCTCTGCGTGAGGTTTGGAGTCAGGAGTAATTCTTGCCCCGGGGCTGAGAAACAACCCTTTAAGTAATGTCCTCACCACGGGCCTGTTTATCCGCATGATAGCTTGAGCGTACCAGCGGCCCGCAGGCGGCCTGGGTAAAGCCTATGCTCTCTGCATAGGCGGTGTACTCGGCAAATTCATCCGGGTGGACAAAGCGCTCCACAGGCAGGTGGCTGGTAGAGGGCTGCAAGTACTGGCCGACAGTGAGCATATCCACATCATGTTCACGCAAATCATCCAGAGTGCGCAGCAGCTCATCTTTGGTCTCGCCCAGACCCACCATCAAACCTGACTTGGTAGGCACATTTGGATTCAGAGCTTTGTACTCTTTCAGCAGTTTCAGCGACCAATGATAGTTGGCCCCAGGCCTCGCCTCGCGATAGAGTCTGGGAACAGTTTCCATATTGTGATTGAATACGTCTGGTGCAGTGGCAGTCAGAATCTCCAGGGCTGGGGCCATGCGGCCGCGAAAATCAGGTACCAGTACCTCGACGCTAAGGTCCGGTGACAGCAGACGCGCCTCGCGAATACAGTCGGCAAAATGCTGGGCACCGCCATCGCGCAGATCATCGCGGTCAACCGAGGTAATCACCACATAGCTAAGCCCCATTTCCTGAATAGCGCGGGCCAGGTTGGTGGGTTCATCGGCGTCCAGCGGGTTGGGTTTACCATGGCCCACATCGCAGAAAGGACAGCGTCTGGTACATATCTCACCCATGATCATAAAGGTGGCTGTGCCATTGCTAAAGCATTCATGAAGATTGGGGCAGGCGGCCTCCTCACAGACAGTGGCCATCTTGTGCTCGCGCAGAATATTTTTTATTTGCTGCACCTTGGGAGAAGCTGACAGGCGGATACGCATCCACTCTGGTTTACGCTGAATGGTCTCGGTGGGAATAACTTTTACGGGAATACGCTCCACCTTGTCTGCACTGCGCAGCTTTTCTCCCTGCTGCAGCCTGCGGGTTCGCTTAGGTGGTGTAACGGACTCAGTGCTCATAGTTGTCTCTTTCAACGCTCTTATTTAGTGCAGTGTCGCCACTGCCAATAGAATACTCATTATAGCCAAGTCCCGCGATAAGACATTGGGCTAACTTTTCGGTGACCTGTTCGATTCCCGGAGGTCTGTCGACCAGATCCTGCAACTGAGTCATGGCAACGCCCAGCCCACAGGGGTTGATACAGTCCCAGGGAGCCATATCCATAGCCACATTAAAATTTAGGCCATGGTAGCTGCGCCCTTTGCGAATGCGCAGTCCCAGTGAGGCAATTTTTTCGCCACTGTCTACATACACGCCCGGCGCTTCCCGGCGCGGGCTGGCGCTGATATTCCAATATCCCAGGGTATCAACCAGAGCCTGTTCTATCAGGCTCACCAGATCGCGTACACCAATTTTAAGACGTTTCAGATCAACCAGAATATAGGCAGTGATCTGACCAGGACCATGGTAGGTTACATGACCGCCACGATCGCTCTGCACCACGGGGATAGCCCCGGGGCTAAGAATATATTCGTCTTTACCCGCCTGACCCTGAGTAAAAACCGGCTGATGCTCAAGGAACCAAATCTCATCGCCGGTAGTTTCGTCTCGCTGTTCATTAAAAGCCTTCATGGCAGCAAAACAATGGCCATATTCGCAGAGACCCAAGTGGCGAATAGTCAGCGGTGACTGCGCAGGCTCAGTCATGGTTACAACACCATCTTGACCAGACGACTAGTCTTTAATTCTGCAAAAATAGCTTCTAGCTGAGGTTTGCCTGTGGCGGTGATTACCAGAGTGATAGATTGCCAGCGGCCTTTGCTGCTATCGCGAACGGTTATTTTACCCTGATCAAAGCCAGGCGCATGGTTATCCATAACCTGCAGTATATGTTCGCGCAGCTCCTCGCGCGCCTCACCCATAACCTTGATGGGATAGTCACAGGGAAACTCTATCTTTGGTGCTTCTTGTTCAGTCAAAATTCAGCGCTCAAGACATCAGCTTAGTGAAAAACAAAATAATCCAATCAAAGAATCTGGACATAAGGCCAGATTCTTCAATACCTGCCTGGGCCACCAAAGGCACATCTATCAGGGTTTTGCTATCCAGGGTGACCTGCAGTCGACCCAGCTCTTGGCCCTGATAAATAGGCGCTTCAATCTGCTCGTCGACGAGAATATTGGCGGCCAGTTTTTTTTGTGAACCTCTGGGGAAAGTCAGGATTACATCGTCGCTAATCGTCAGGTTTAAAAATTCCTGCTGTCCATACCACACCTTGGTGTTTTCTTTTAGCAGGTCACCTGCGGAGTAAATTACCTTGGTATCGTAATTGCGGAAGCCATAGGAGAGTAATTTTTGTGATTCCTTGGCCCTGGCAGCTTCACTACTGGCACCCAGTACCACCGAAATCAGGCGCATATCCCGGCGCTGGGCAGAGGCCACCAGACAGTAACCCGCGGCCTTGGTATAGCCGGTTTTTAAGCCATCGACACTGGTATCTCGCCACAGCAACCTATTGCGATTGGGCTGATTGATATTGTTGTGCTCAAAATATTTCTTTGAATAGATGCTGTAATAGTTGGGGTGCTCACGAATAATTGCACTGGCTATCAGGGACAAATCCCTGGCTGTGGTAACCATACCCTCTGCGGGCAGTCCGGTCGCATTTAAATAGCGGGTGTTATTCATACCCAGTAACTCGGCCTGACGATTCATGGTGTCAGAAAAAGCCTGTTCATCACCGCTGACATATTCTGCCAGAGCAATAGCCGCATCATTGCCAGACTGAATAATCACCCCATGCATAAGGTCGAGCACAGAGACCTCGGAGCGAGGGCTTAAAAACATAGTAGAGCCATCGGTCTTTGCACCGCCCAGCTCCCAGGCGTTATCACTGATGCGCACCAGGCTCTGCTCTTCCATGCGCCCAGCTTCAATCTCATTGGAGACTATATAGGTGGTCATCATCTTGGCTAAACTTGCCGGCGGCAGCTGTTCATCGGCATTTTTTTCCGCCAACACCCAGCCTGTCTGTGCATCCACTAAAACCCAGGCTTTGGCGGCCAGCTCTGGCTGCGCGGGGATCAATTTTTGCGCCTGAGCAACAGAGATATTGAGCAGATATAGACCGAATACTAAAGAGAACAGCATCCATTGTTTAAGCATATTGGAGTCACCAAAAAGTCGAAGAATGTTTTGCACCTAGTTTACCACCACAGCAAGGCTTATGCGCGCCCTATGGCCGCAGATAGCGGGATGTCATCTAATGGTCAACCATAAAGCCGGAGATATTAGCCGACTGCTTGAGGACCTGCTTTATTAACCGCAACTCCAACTGGTCGCTGATGGGACCAATCCAGACTTTGTAAAGCAGGTCTCTCTGTTGAACCAGAATAGGGTGGCTGGTGTAGCCGCGAATTTTTTTCTGCAGTACCTGTGCCTGCTGCAATTGGTCAAAAGCTCCCACCTGCAGATAGCGCCCCTGATTAAGAGGAGGTATGGTCGGGCCGGCCTCAGGCTGCCCATCTGTTTTGACCACAGCTTTTGCTTCGGCAGGGGGCTTAGGTCTGTCCAGGCTGCCCGAGAGGTCTATGGTTTCTACCAGCACCTCGGCGGTGCCATTGTCGGCAAAACCAAGTTTTAATGCGGCCACATAGGATAGGTCAATAATGCGAGGTCCATGGAAAGGGCCGCGGTCATTGATACGCACAATGATCGAGCGTTTATTGCCTGTATGGGTAACCCTGACATAGGTAGGTATAGGCAGAGTCTTGTGGGCTGCTGTCATGGCATACATATCGTAAACTTCGCCGTTGGAGGTTTTGCGGCCATGAAATTTTTTGCCGTACCAGGATGCCACGCCCTCTTCGCGATAGTCTTTGCTGCTGGGAAGTACAAAATAGGTTTTGCCAAAAACTGTGTAGGGGCTCTTGTTGCCAACCTTGGTGATGGGCTCCACCTTGGGAATGGCATTGTTGATGCTGGCCGTATCCACCGGGGCGCCAGGACCATCCTGCGGCTCTGGCATAATCATAGGCACAGCGGCGCAGCCTGCCAGAACAAGGCAGCTTAAAAGGCTGGTCGCTAGTAGCGAGATTGAATGATTAGCAGGTTTGCGTCGCAACACAGCGCCGGGTCCGAATAATTTCACTGAGTTGGTGAACTGCCATAGCGTACTTGGTGCGAGGGTTATATCTGCCTATAACATAGAAATTATGCAAGCCAAGCCAGTATTCCTCGCCATATTTTGCGGTAAATCGCATAGGGAAAGCCGTGCTGTCGCGGGCAAAATTCTCTACCGGATCATAGCCCATGGCCTCTAACTCGGCGATGGTCTTAGTGGGGCGCTTCATTTTATTCAGCCCCTCCTCACTGACTGATCCGCTGATATGGGCCCTGGTAGCCACGGGTTGATCTTTTTTCCAGCCGTGCTTGGTAAAGTAATTGGCCACACTGCCGATGGCGTCGGTGGGGTTAGACCAGATATCCGCAAACTCATCACCGTCAAAGTCAACCGCGTAATTGCGGTAGCTGTTGGGCATAAATTGACCCCAGCCCATGGCGCCAGCATAGGAGCCTTTTAACTCCAGCGGGTCCTGGTTCTGTTCCCGTGCCAGCAAAAACAGATGTTCCAACTGGGTGGTAAAGAACTTTTTGCGCGACTCGCGTTTCTCAGTGTACGTGTAGTAGTCGAAGGCCAATGTGGTCAGAGCATCAATCACTTTGTAGCTGCCGGTATTGCGGCCATAGTTGGTTTCGACACCAATAATGCTGACGATAATTGCCGGGTCCACGCCAAACTCAAGCTCTGCGCGTTCCAATGTCTGCTGGTTCTCGCGCCAGAATTGCAGTCCCCGATCGATACGCAGTTCCGAGATAAAGTGCTTTCTGTACTCGAACCAGGGTTTGACCTTTTCGGCGGGGCGACTCATGGCTTTTACAATTGAGCTCTGGTGTTTGGCATAGGACAGCCAGCCAATAATCTCTGCGCGTTCGAAGTTGTGTTTGGATACCATAGTATCCACAAAGGCTGCGGCTTCAGGGTGCTCTGAATAGTCGGCAAATGACGTTGCAGCGCACAGGCTAATGCAGGCTATTAACAATATTCTAGTCAATCTTTTCAAAGTTCCATCCTGATTCGTTTGGGTTCCGTGCTGATAGCCATCAGGATACCAAATCCTAAAAATAGTGCGACCACGGAAGTGCCGCCATAGCTAATTAATGGCAGTGGTACGCCAACTACAGGCAGAATGCCTGACACCATACTCATATTGACAAAAATATAGATGAAAAATGTCAGCCCCAGACTGCCGGCAATCAGTCGGCCAAACTGAGACTGTGAGTTGAGGGCAATAAGCAGGCAGCGACCAACAAATACAAAGTAAACAGCGCAGAGGCTGAGCACGCCGATGAGACCAAATTCTTCTGCCAGCACAGCAATAATAAAATCTGTGTGACTCTCGGGTAGAAAGTTTAGCTGGGACTGAGTGCCCTGCATCCAGCCTTTGCCGGCCAGTCCGCCAGAGCCGATGGCTGTGGTGGACTGAATAATATTCCAGCCAGCACCCAATTTATCATCCTCTGGCGACAACAGCGTCAACACCCGCTGTTTTTGATAGTCGCGCATCACAAAAATCCAGAACGAGGGAATGGCAGCCATAACCAGCAAAAATGCAGAGACCAGGTAGCGTTTTCGCAGACCAGCTAAAAACAGTACAAAGAAACCTGAGATAAACACCAGAATTGCAGTGCCCAGATCGGGTTGTTTAATAATCAACAGCACGGGTAAAAGTATCAGGATGAGTGAGATAGAAATATGTTGAAATGAGGGTGGGATATAGCGCTTGCCTAAAAATGCCGATATGGTCATGGGCACGGCAACCTTCATCAGTTCAGAGGGCTGGAATCTGGTGACCCCCAAATCCAGCCAGCGCTGGGCTCCTTTGGCGCCCACCCCAACAAACATAACAGCCACCAGTGACAGTAGACCAACAATATAAAATAGAAGCGCCCAGCGCTCCCAAAAGCGCACCGGGAATTGCGCCACAGCTATCATGGCAACAAACCCAAACAGCATAAACACCGCCTGCCGCTTAACAAAATAGAGACTTTGGCCGCTGGCACTGTAGAGAACAAATAGACCGCCCAGACAGAGAACTATCAGGGTCAGAAACAGAGGAATATCCAGATGTATGGATCTACCTCTGCGGCGGTCTCCCCCTGGTCTCTGTATGCGTCTAACAAAGTCATCTCTATACATTTATCTGGCTTCTCCCGGGTTGATAGACTCAGCAGCCACAAGCTGCGACTCTCTGGGTGGCCTTGATTTCATATAGGTGTCGATGACCTGTCGAGCAATGGGCGCGGCAGCTGAGCTGCCGTGCTCTCCATTTTCAACGATCAGACCCACCGCAATCTGCGGATCATCCACTGGCGCAAAGGCAACAAATAGCGCATGGTCCCATTTGTTCTTCTCTATTTTTGAACTGTCGTACTCTTCCTCCGCATCAATACTAATCACCTGGGCCGTGCCAGTTTTGCCAGCGATTTCATAATCCAGGCCGGCGCTAATACCTTTGGCGGTGCCTTTGGGGGAGTGCACTACATCGCGCATGGCCTCATGCACATAGTCCCAGTATTTGCTGTCTATCTCCAGGTCAGGAATGCTGGCAACCTCAGTCTCTGCAACTTCAGCGTTGACTGACTGCACCAGTTTAGGCTTAACCATGTTGCCCCTAGAGGCAATGCGTGCCGACATAACCGCAAGTTGCAATGGCGTCGCCAGCATAAAGCCCTGTCCTATGCTGACATTGATGGTATCACCGTTAAACCAGGCCTCCTGTCGAGCCTCTTGCTTCCAGGTTCTCGAGGGCATAATGCCCGGGCGCTCTCCTGGCAAATCAATGCCGGTAATATTGCCGAGGCCAAATATTTCACTGTAGCTGGACAGCAGGTCGATACCGGTTTTGACGCTCATCTTGTAGAAGTACACGTCACAGGACTCGATAATAGCCTCTGCCAGATCTACACCTCTGCCGTGGCCGCCGCGCTTGGAATTATGGTCGCGCCAGGGGCGTTCTATGCCCTCCATAAAAAAGTAGCCTGGATCATTGATAGCGTAATCCATGGTAATGGTCTTGTTGTGCAGCCCGATCAAACCAAATAGCGGCTTTATGGTTGACCCTGGGGGATATTGGCCACGAATAGCGCGATCAAACATGGGGCGATCAGGAGAGTTAATCAGCCGGTTATAGTACTTCTGACTGATACCAGAAACAAATAGATTTGGGTCATAGCTGGGGGCGCTGACAATACTTAAAATACCACCGGTTTTAACATCTATGGCCACCAGTGCACCCCGTTGACCTGCGAATGCATCATAGGCTACTTTCTGCAGTCGACTGTCCAGGTGCAGGGTCAGGCTATCTCCAGGGGTGGCGCCTACGCTGTCCAGAATACGCATAACCCGCCCGCGGGCATTGGTCTCTACATTTTCGCTGCCAACGGTACCCAACAGCTGGTCCTCGTAGTATTTCTCAATACCAATCTTGCCGATAGAGTCTGTGCCGCTGTAGGCAATTGGATCAATGCTCTGACTCTCGCGCTCATTAATACGCCCCACATAGCCAATAACATGGGCAAAAAGCTCGCGATTGGGATAAAAGCGGGTGAGGCGGGCCGTGATCTCGGCACCCTGTAGTCTGAAACCATTGACCGCCAGAATACCCCGTTCTTCTTCGGTTAAATTGTACTTTAGAGGGGTTTGCTCAAAGGGTTTGCGCCGTTTTAGACGTTTGCGAAATCCCTTTTTGTCCTCCTCCGAGATATCTATAAGCTCAGCCACATTGGTTAGCAGATTATCCAGATTTTTGGATCTCTCGCGCACTATAGTCAGGTTGTAGGTTGGCCGGTTATCGGCCAGCAGTTCGCCGTTGCGATCGTAAATCAGGCCCCGGGAAGGCGTGGCTGGTCTTACATGAACTCGATTGTTATCTGAGTGGGTGGCAAAGTTTTGGTGGCGGTTAATCTGCAGATCAAAATATCGGGCAATAATCACAATAGCCATAACAACCACGACTATTGCTGTTATAAATAGCCTGCCGGCAAAGATTCTTCGCTCCCGAGCCGGGTCTGTAAAAGCAGCGTCATGTATCATTATTGGTTTTCCATCATCTAGCTGCGATGATACGGGTGATTAGCGGTGATAGTCCATGCCCTGTAGAGCTGTTCCATCAGCACAATTCGCACCAGAGGGTGCGGCAGCGTCAGATCAGATAGCGACCAACGCATATTGGCCCTTTGCAGACAGCTTTTGGAAAGCCCATCCGGACCGCCAATCAGCAGGCATATATCCTGCCCATTCATCTGCCACTGACTGAGATTCTGCGCCAGCTTTTCTGTGCTCATAGGCTTGCCCAATACATCCAGAGCCACCACAAAATCTCGCTCGCCAATCGCTTTAAGAAGCCCCTGGCTCTCGCTCTCAACAGCCTTCTCTGTCGGCTGATTTTTACCTCTTGTAGCCAGCGGCACTTCAATAGTTTGCACCCGCAGTTCCGGAGGCATGCGCTTGCCATATTCCCTGCAGCCAGATTCTACCCAGTCGGGCATGCGGGAGCCAACAGCTAGTAGCTTGAGCTTCATCGAGTTAGTCTACTGAGCATTCTCTGGGGCGCCGAGAACAGTATCTTCGTCCCCTGACCCATCTTCGGGCAAATCGCCCGGACGCAGAGTCCAGAGACGTTCGAGATCATAAAATTCTCTGGTGGCTGGCAACATGATATGCACAATCACATCACCGAAGTCCACGAGAATCCACTCGGAGGTATCGTCACCCTCAACACCGATAAGCTCATAACCCGCTTTCTTGGCATCGACCACCACGCTGGTGGCCAGAGACTTTACCTGGCGGTTGGAGTTGCCTGTGGCAACCACCATGGTATCCATTAAACCGGTCAGTTCACGCACATCGATGGCGTTGATATTGGTGGCCTTAATCTCTTCAAGGGCTTTGATAACAATGTCTTTCAGGGCTTGCGTCATAGCAATTAGTTACTCGTATAAATGATGTTGTTGAATATAGTTGACCACTGCATCAGGGGTCATAAACTGTATATTTTCACCCCCAGCTACCTTGCGGCGAATCTCGGTGGATGACAGATCCAGCATAGTCAGCTCACAAAAATGTACATAGCCAGCCGGTGAATTTTGCAGTTGGCTCAGGTCATCACAGCGGTAGCGGCTAACCCAGTCTGCTACCGGGCCTGCCTGAGGCTCCTCACAGTCGGGCCTTGAAGACACTACAATATGGCAGTGGTGCAGCAGCTCCTGCCAGCGCTGCCAGCTATCCAACTTTGCCAGTGCATCCATGCCTATACAGAAAAACAATGGCTGATCTGGGCCAATTTGCTGCCGTACCTGCTCCAGGGTATCAATGCTGTAGCTGGGTTCAGGCCGCTGCAGCTCTAAATCATCGGCCACCAGCAGAGATTGGTTGGCAAGGGCGGCGCGCAGCATCTCCAGCCGCTGTTGGGCACTGGCCTGGGGCACGCCCCGATGGGGCGGGAACGCACAGGGCAGCATGCGAATATGATCGACTTGCAGCAGTTCAGCCAGCTCTGTGGCTATCCGCAGATGACCTGTATGCACCGGGTTATAGGTACCACCAAACAGTGCGACCGCCATATTATTGACGGATCTGCCCGTCGCCGAACACCACCCATTTCTGGCTGGTCAGGCCCTCCAGGCCCACCGGGCCGCGGACATGAATTTTGTCGGTGGAGATACCAATCTCGGCACCCAGACCATATTCAAAACCATCGGCAAAACGGGTTGAAGCATTAATCATGACTGAGCTGGAATCCACCTCGGCAATAAAGCGTCTGCCGCGGTTAAAGTCCTCGGTAACAATAGATTCGGTGTGCTGAGAGCTGTAATGATTAATATGTTCAATAGCTTCGTCGATTCCGGCAACAATCTTAATTGACAGAATAGGAGCCAGATATTCCTCGGCCCAGTCATCCTCGCTGGCTGCCAAAATACTGTTCACAATAGCTCGAGACTTCTCACAGCCGCGCATTTCAACGCCTTTTTCGCTATAAATCTTACTTAGCTCCGGCAGCACAGCTGCTGCCACTGGCTCGGCAATCAGCAGAGACTCCATAGCATTGCATACACCGTAGCGGTGGGTCTTGGCATTGTCGGCAATTGCCACTGCTTTTTTGAGGTCCGCGCGATCGTCGATATACACATGGCAGTTGCCATCCAGATGCTTGATTACAGGTACCCGAGCATCTGCACTGATGCGCTCAATCAGGCTTTTGCCGCCCCTTGGCACTATCACATCTACATAGTTGCCCATGGTAATAAGCTCGCCCACGGCATCCCGATCTGCGGTGTTAACCACCTGCACAGCAGTTTCAGGTAGCCCTACAGCTAGCAAGCCTGTAGATATACAGTCGGCAATGGCGCGGTTGGAGTTAATGGCTTCACTGCCGCCACGCAGTATGGTGGCATTGCCAGACTTTAGGCACAGGCTGGCAGCGTCAACCGTCACATTGGGACGAGATTCATAGATAATTCCCACCACACCCAGAGGGACACGCATCTGGCCCAGCTGAATACCGCTGGGTCTGTAGCCCATATCGGTAATTTCGCCCACGGGATCCTGCAGTGCGGCCACCTGGTGCAGGCCTTCGATCATGCTATCGATACGCTCATTGTTGAGCTCCAGACGATCAAGCAGCGCGGCATCCAAGCCTTTGCTGCGACCATTGTCCATATCCTTATTATTGGCTGCCAATAGCTCAATACGGTTGTTATTAACTGCATCAGCAATTGCCTCAAGGGCATTGTTCTTAATATTTGAGCCAGCGCGAGCCAACACGCGAGATGAGTCTCGGGCGGCAAGGCCAACTGATTGCATGTAGGCTTTAATATCCATGGCGTCTATTTACTGGCATCACTAAGTTTTCGATGCGCCATTATACGGGTAGCACAGGCATAATTCCCTATTTTTGCAGGCTGCAGTCAATTTCCTTAGAGCCTGCGTATAAAAACCATTGAGAGCTCCCAGGAACAATGCTTTGCAACAGGTAATAACAACACTCACCAGCATCCAGAATTGGCTGGTACTGACCGGCGCAGGTGTTAGTGCAGGCTCAGGGGTGCCCACCTACAGGGATAAACAGGGTGTCTGGCAGCGGTTGCCCCCGGTTACCCATCAGGAGTTTATGGCTGAAAACAGTGCCCGCCAGCGATTTTGGGCGCGCAATATGGTGGGCTGGCGGTTTATGGTTGAGGCGCAGCCCAATGCGGCCCATCTGGCGCTGGCCGCGCTGGAGCAGACCAGTGCTCTGTCCCATCTGGTTACTCAAAATGTCGATGGCCTGCATCAGAGAGCGGGCAGTGGCAAGGTGATTGACCTGCATGGCCGGGTAGATACAGTGTCCTGTGTGAGCTGTGGCCTGAAATATCATCGCGGAACCCTGCAGAGCTGGCTGGAACAGCTCAACCCTGAGTTCAATCAATTAGCCGGGGTGATAGCGCCAGATGGTGATGCCCATATAGATGCGCTGGACTATTCCAGTATGCAAATACCCGACTGTGAGCACTGTGGCGGTATCCTTAAACCAGATGCCGTATTTTTTGGTGATTCCATCCCCAGAGATAGACTCGCTGAGGCTCAGCAACAGATGAATTTGGCTCAGGGGCTATTGGTAGTTGGCTCTTCTTTAACCGTTTACTCCGGCTACCGGTTTTGTCTCTGGGCGCAACAGCAGGGTAAACCCATAGTCATTTTAAATGAGGGAGCGACTAGAGCCGATAAAATAGCCAGTCTCAAGGTAGATAAGCGCTGCGCCGGGATTTTGCAGGACTGGTTAGAGCGCTGCGCTGATTAGAGATTCTTACCAGCAATCTCCGCCAGGGCCTGCAAATGGGCAGGCTGGGCATTCAAACAGGGGATATAGTGAAAGCTTTCACCACCGTGCTCGGTAAAAATCTCGCGGCCCTCGCCATCAATCTCTTCAATAGTCTCCAGACAGTCTGAGGAAAACCCAGGGCATATTACTGCCACATGCTTTATCCCGTCTGCAGGCATAGCTTCCAGCGTCTTATCTGTATAGGGCTGCAGCCAGGGCTCGCGCCCAAACCGCGACTGGAAAGTCGTCATAATAAGGTTTTCATCAAGGCCCATTTTTTCTCGCACCAGTCTAGTCGTCTGGTGACAGAAGCAATGGTAGGGATCGCCGTTTTTCAGGTAGCGCTCGGGGGTGCCGTGGTAGGAGAACATCAATTTATCCGGCATACCATGCTTATCGATATGAGTCTGAATGCTGTCACAGAGAGCTTCGATATACAGAGGGGACTGGTGATAGCTACCCACAAAATGCAGTTCAGGCACCCAGCGGGTTTTGGTAAATACCTTAGCCACCGCATCAAAGGTGGAGCCTGTGGTAGCGCCCGAGTACTGGGGGTAGAGAGGTAACACAGTAATATTCCGAACATTCATATCCGTCAACTGCTGAATCGCCACCTCCATAGAGGGGTTGCCGTAGCGCATACCCAGCACCACCGGAATATCATTATTGAATTTCTTGTCCAACAGCGCTTTTACGCCAGCCACCTGAGCTTTGCTGTGAACCATTAGAGGCGAACCTTCATCAGACCAGACCGTTTGGTACAGCTTGGCTGATCGACGCGGGCGAATGCGCAAAATAATCAGATTGAGAATCATCCACCATAGCAAACGCGGCACTTCAACAACTCTGGGGTCACTGAGGAATTCTTTCAGATAACGACGCAATTCAGCAGTTTTGGGTGCGTCGGGAGTGCCCAGGTTGCACAGCAGTAAACCAGCTTGAGGCGAAGGGCCCTTATGGTCGTAATCTGTCTGGCCTTGGTACTTCATGGAACGCTCCTGAAAAAGGGTTGGGCGAGTAAGGGCCAGACAATACTGCACCGGACCTGAATCACCAAATTTTTATTGCCTGATTTGGCATGTCTATACGCTCGTTAGAAGTGGCTAGATTGTCTGTAAACAACAGAGCCGGTCTAGATAAAAGCTGACCCTTAACCCCGGCAAGGCTATAATGCGCGACTTTTAACGGCAGTCAGAAAAATCATGAGTCAATCAGCCTCAGACCGGCGCACCTTTGCGATTATCTCTCACCCGGATGCGGGTAAAACCACCATCACTGAAAAGCTGTTGCTGCTCGGCAATTTGATTCAGGTGGCGGGCACAGTCAAGGGCCGCAAAAGTGATCGCCATGCCACCTCTGACTGGATGGCCATGGAGAAAGAGCGGGGCATCTCGGTGACCTCATCTGTGATGCAGTTTCCCTACAACGACTGCATGGTTAATCTGCTGGATACCCCGGGTCACGAGGACTTTTCTGAGGATACCTACCGCACTCTGACTGCGGTGGATTCATCGTTGATGGTGATCGACGGCGCCAAGGGTGTGGAAGATCGCACCATTAAGCTGATGGATGTGTGCCGCTTGCGGGACACCCCAATTCTGTCCTTTGTGAATAAAATGGACCGGGATATTCGCGACCCCATCGATCTGCTGGATGAAATTGAAGAAGTGTTGAAAATTAAAGCGGCACCGATTAACTGGCCCATAGGTATGGGCCGTGAATTTCGCGGTGTGTACAATTTTTATACGGATACCATTCATGTTTATGTGCAGGGCAAGGGCCACACATTGATGGATGATATCCAGGTTGCAGGCCTGGAGTCACCAGAGGCCCGGGAGGCGCTGGGGGACTATGCCGATGATGTAATTGAAGAGCTGGAACTGGTAAAGGGCGCCACCAATCTGTTTGATATGGACGAATTCCTATCGGGCAAACTGGCCCCGGTATTTTTTGGCACTGCGCTGGGTAACTTTGGTATCCGCGAGATGCTGAATGATTTTGTGCGCTGGGCACCTGCCCCTCAGTCCCGCCAGACATTAGAGCGGGAAGTCACTGCCAGTGAGGATAAATTTAGCGGCTTTGTATTTAAGATCCAGGCCAATATGGACCCCAAACACAGAGATCGTATTGCTTTTATGCGTATCTGCTCAGGCAAATACAGCAAAGGCATGAAAATGAAACATGTGCGTACCGGCAAAGATGTGCGGGTTGCCGATGCCTTTAGCTTTAAGGCCGGAGAGCGCATCTCTGTAGACGAGGCTGTGGCCGGAGATATTATTGGTCTGCACAATCATGGCTCAATTCAGATTGGCGATACCTTTACTGAGGGTGAGGTTCTGAAGTTCAGTGGTATTCCCCACTTTGCCCCGGAACTGTTTAAACGTATCCGTCTCAAGGACCCGCTGAAAGCCAAGCAGCTGCAAAATGGTATTCGTCAGCTGTCAGAAGAGGGCAGTACCCAGGTGTTTTTCCCCTTCCGCAATAACGATATTATTGTCGGTGCCGTGGGCCAGCTACAGTTTGATGTGGTGGCCTACAGGCTGAGAGAGGAATACGGGGTTGAAGCCATCTATGAGCCGGTCAATGTGCACACAGCGCGCTGGACTGAGAGCGACGACCCAAAACTTCTCGAGGCTTTCCGCATTAAAGCGGAGGAGAATCTGGCTATGGATGGGGGTGGTCACCTCACCTATCTGGCGCCTACCAGAGTAAACTTATCTCTGGCCCAAGAGCGGCACCCGGATATCGATTTTCGAGCGACCAGAGAACACTAACCGCCACTGGGCTCTCTCTGACATAATAAGAAAAGACAAGCTAACAAGAAAAGAGTAGTCACAGCGATGAGCAGAGTAGTGATTCCCGTCTCTCAGGAACAGGTTCCCGAGCATTTACGCACTAACCGCAGCGCCTTTACGCGCTGGTTTGGGCGTACATTTTATCGCGCTATCGGTTGGAATTTAGAGGGCAGTATTGCCGATGCTGAGCGCGTAATGGTAGTGGCGGCACCTCACACATCCAACTGGGATTTTGTCTTTGGCATCAGTGTTATTCTGGGCATCAATGCTCGCGTACGCTGGCTCGGCAAGCACAGTATTTTTAAGTTTGGTGTAACCTGGTTTTTTCGCTGGCTGGGGGGTATCCCAGTCAACCGCGCACAGCCCGATGCGGTGATGGGTTATGTGGATGAGGCAGTAGCAAAAGACAATGGTGTTATCCTGGTAGTGGCACCGGAGGGGACGCGCAAGAAAGCTGAAAAATGGAAGAGTGGATTTCTGCGTATCGCCAAAAAGAATAACTGTGTTATCCAACTGGGTGCTCTGGATTTTGCCAACAAGCGCATTGTACTTGGTAAGCTGTTTGAGCCCACAGGTGACAACGAAGCCGATATTGCTGCCATTATTGACTATTATCAGCAGTTCACCGGCAAATACCCCGACCAATTTTAAGAGCGATAGCTAGACTCAAAAGGAATCAAAGCATGAGTGATAAACCCCTGGTGGTATCCCAGCAGCAGTGTCCAGAGCATTTGCGTGCCAACCGCAGTGCATTTTCGCAATGGTTTGGACGCACTATCCTGAAGTTATTTGGCTGGCACGTGGAGGGGCAGATTCCAAATTTAAAACGCATCCTGATCATTGGTGCGCCACATACATCCAACTGGGATTTTGTCTATGCTATGGCCACTATTCTGGGTCTCAATCTCCGCCTGCGCTGGCTCGGCAAGCACAGTATTTTTAAACCAGGTGTGCGCTGGTTTATGAAGTGGCTGGGCGGCATTCCCATCAATCGCTCAAAACCCCAGGATATTGTAAAAAATATAGCCAAATTGGTGGAGCGCGAGAAGGGTATTGTTATTGGCCTGGCACCGGAGGGCACCCGCAACAAGGTTGAGAAATGGAAAAACGGATTTCTGCGTATGGCCGAGGCAACCGACTGCACGATCTTTATGATTGGCATGGATTATCTGGGCAAGCGGGTGGTGCTTGGGGATAGCTTTAAGCCCACTGGTAATCATGAGGCTGATCTGGCGTCGATCATGGATTACTATCAGCGTTTCAATGGTAAATACCCAGACAAGGCATAGGGCATTAGTGAGTACTCAGTATTATGGATGTCGCTGCTAGCACTCAAATAATCTTAGTTTTTGTGGCCTTTTTTGCTGGCTTGATCTCCTCTATTGCTGGCTCCGGCGGCATCCTCACCCTGCCAGCCCTGCTCTGGGCCGGGCTACCTCCACTCACGGCACTGGCCACCAATAAGGTGCAGAGTTCGCTGGGAACACTGTCCTCTGCCTGGAACTTCTTTCGTAAAGGTCATCTGGATATCAAACCTCTCGGATTGTCGGTCGCACTGGCCATTGTCGGTTCTGCGCTGGGTACTCTGGTGGTGCAGAGTCTCAACACTGAATTGCTGGCGCGGCTTATCCCGTTTCTGTTGCTGGCCATAGCCCTGTATTTTTTGTTGTCACCAAATATCAATGATAGCGATCATCCGCAGAGAATTAGCCAGCGTTGGTTTGCCTGCAGTGCGGCACTGGGTATGGGGTTTTATGGCGGATTTTTTGGCCCTGGTATGGGGTCAATTATGCCATTTCTGTTTGTTTGGCTACTGGGTCATAATCTGGTCAAGGCCACGGCAGAAACCAAGCTGATGATCCTGGCGGTCAATGGCACCTCGGCGCTTATTTTTGTGTTTAGTGGCTATGTGATCTGGTCGCTGGCGATAACCATGTCAGTGGCCCAGATTATTGGTGCCCGGCTGGGTTCCAACCTTGTTATCAGCCGTGGTGCCGGTTTTGTTCAACCAATTATTACTGCGGTGACCATGCTGATGGCGCTAAAACTGCTATTTTCCCCATGATCAATTTTCTGATCACGGTGGGCCTGAGTTTCTGCCTTATTTTGCTTGCACTGCTGGTCTTTCGCTATTTGGGTATGCCGGTCTACAGGGTCGAAGCCATTAATATCAGGGTGCTGCTCGAATCAGTACTCAGAGAAATGGCAACCAGCGCCGACTGGGATGTGTTTATTGGCATGCGCATTCACCAGGACCCTGAACTGGATAAAATCAGACAGCAATGTGCTATGTTAGCGGAAATTGAAATGACTGAGCGGGCCGGCATGGTGATCTTTTCCGAAAAGGGCCGAGCTCAGCTGAGTGAGATATTGGCCAGATTGGGCGAGTATATAGAAAGCGGAGAACAGCAATGATTGAAAAAGCGTCCCCCATAGCCAGATTTTTGGTGGTCAGCGCCGCCTTTGTGGTGGTGGTTTCAGGGTTAAAGATGGCTGGCCCATTGCTGGTGCCTTTTTTGTTGGCTGTGTTTATTGCCATGATTGTTTCGCCATTGCTAACCTGGCTTAAAAACCGCCGAGTTCCCGGTGGTTTGGCAATTTTGCTGGTGGTCGTGCTGATTTTCCTGGTTGGCCTGCTTCTGGCCGCCTTAATTGGTTCTTCACTGGAAAGTTTCCGCCAGGATATTCCTGTCTATTCGGAAAAACTGTCCGCCATGAGTACCTCGGTGCAGCAATGGCTGAGCCTGCGCGGGGTGGAGATCGATGCCGAGCAGTGGCAGAGCAGTTTTGATCCAGGTGCTGTAATGCAGCTGGTTGGCAGTACATTAGCCTCCTTTGGCAATGTGATGACCAACGCAGTAATGATTCTACTCACCGTGATCTTTATTCTGGCAGAAAATATGGGCTTTGGTGAAAAGTTGCGACTGGCTAGAGGCGCAGACACCTCTCAGGAATGGCTGACCAAATTCTCCGATAGCGTGCATAGTTATCTCGGTATTAAAGCGGCAATCAGCTTTGTGACTGGCCTGGTGATCTTTATCTGGCTGAGTATTCTGGGTGTTGATTACGCCGTGCTCTGGGGGCTGCTGGCCTTCTTGCTAAACTTTATACCCACAGTGGGTTCATTTATTGCCGCCGTGCCAGCGGTGCTGCTGGCACTGGTGCAGCTTGGAGCTTTGCACGCGGGCCTCACGCTGGGTGGCTTTGTGTTGGTTAATCTGGTGATGGGCAACATGATTGAACCGCGCTGGATGGGTCGAGGACTCAATCTTTCGCCATTGGTAGTATTTGTCTCTTTGGTGCTCTGGGGCTGGGTGCTGGGGCCAGTGGGCATGCTGCTGTCTATTCCGCTGACCATCATGATTAAAATCGCACTGGAAAATCAGGAAGATACTCGCTGGATAGGCATTATGCTGGGCGCGGCTGAAACCTCTGTTAAGCGTCCTGCTGATAGCTCTGACGAGGCTGAACACTAACTGGATCCAAGCTGTAACCTATTTTTCTAAATTCCACCCTCGACTGGCTCCTTTTAGGCTGTGATTGATATCACAGTTTGTACCTACAGCTGTTGCTACTATTCTGCGACCTCTGACCCCTAGGTCAGCGCAAGCAGAGAGTAAATACACAGGATGTAAGGTTACAGCAATGGATTTCCGCCCCAGAATCAGAGTTTGCAACGGTTTTTCCTTAATTGAGCTGTTGGTGACAATATCAATATTGGCCGTGCTGCTGGGCATAGGTCTGCCTTCTCTAGTTACCTTTATCAATAATAATCAAATAACTACTCAGGCCAATGATCTGGTCTACAGCTTTCATATGGCGCGCAGCGAAGCCATTAAACGCGGAGCCCAGACTCGGGTTGCAGCGGTCAATGGCAATTGGAGCAATGGCTGGCATATTCAGGCCGATACCAATAACGATGGCGACTATCTCGACGCGGCCGATATTCTGCTGCAGTGGGAGCCCCTGACCGGTGGCAGTTCCCTGGCCGCGGTGGCTACTAATGCCCCCAGCAACAGCGTTATCAGCTTTAATTCTAGGGGATCTGTGGTACCCGGCAATGCCTCTTTTGTGCTGACTCTGACACCAGCAGACTGTGACAATATTGCATCGAGAATAATTTCTGTGCAGCCCACGGGCCGACCAGATGTAGCTAGGGGGGACTGCAGTTGATAAAACCTCATACACCAACTCGTTATCAATCCGGCGTCAGCATGATCGAAGTGCTGGTGACTATCCTGGTTTCGGTTATAGGCCTGTTTAGCGCCATGCAGCTGCAGTTAACCGCGGTTTCCAATACCCACAGCTCCTATTTTCGCAGTCAAGCCGCGGTGATCAGTAATGGACTGGTCGATCAGATGCGCGCCAACCCAACCGGTGCCATTGCTGGTAACTACGATATTAGCCTCAGCGGCTCAGCGCCCTCGGGCTCCAGTGTTGAGGCCACAGATTTGGCCCAGTGGCGAGCGGATCTTACCGCAGCTATGCCCGGCGCCACCAGTTCCGTAGCCTGTGTCGCAGCAACCCGTATCTGTAATCTGGTGGTGCAGTGGGATGATAGCCGTGGCCTCGATGGTAACAGTGCCGAGCAATTTACTCTGACCCTGAGGCTGCCCTGATGAACAGGCTCCCAAACCAAACTCTGCAGACCGGCCTGAGCCTGGTGGAGTTTATGGTGGCCATAGCCATTCAGGTGATCTTGCTGGCAGGTATGGTCTATGTGTATGGCAGCAGCAGAACCCTGTTTACAGTTAATCAGGAGCTGTCGCGGGTGCAGGAAAATGGCCGCTACGCCACAGATATGCTGCTCTATGATATTCGCATGGCCGGGTTTGCCGGCTGCCGCAATATTGGTGATATTGAGCCCAATATTATTGCCAATTCGCCCCCGGTATTTAGCGCGCTCACCGATAGTCTAACTGTTTTTGAAAATGGCGCTGGCTGGACCAATCCAACGGCAATTGCCAGAGTGGCAGGCACAGATGTGATTACTCTGCAATCCACACAGGGTGTGGGTATGCAGCTGACCGGCAATATGGCAGCAGACAACGCAAACATCCAGGTAGCCAGTAATCCAGATGGGCTTGAGGCCAACGATTTAGTATTAATTTTTGACTGTTCCAACGCTGATTTATTTCGCGCCACCGGAGTATCTGAAGGCAGCGGCACTGTGACTATCACCCATGCCAACAGCAGCAATACCACCAATCGTCTCTCCAAAGCCTATCAGGGCGATGCCCAGATTATGTCCTTTGATGCTCACACCTATTTTATTGGCACAGATAACAATGGCGAGACCGGGCTGTACCAGTATTCATTTAATGACAGCGCAGCTGTGCTACTGACTCAGGGTGTGGAGAGTATGCAGCTAATGCTGGCTGAGGATTTGGGTGGTGATGGAGAGCCAGACACCTATGTCAATGCCACCGCCGTTGCCGACTGGGAGGCAGTTATTGGCGTGCGGGTAGGGCTGCTGATGAGATCAGCCGATCGCGCCTCCACCGAGGTGAGAAACTATAGTTTCGATGGCAGCGAAGCCAATACCAATAGTGACCAGCGTTTGCGCAAGGCGTTCTGGAGTTACGCCGCCCTGCGCAACAGGATTCAAGGGGCTGCTTATGAAAGTCAATCAGCAGTTAAACCTCCGGCAGAGCGGCGCAGTGCTGATAACCGCACTTATCTATCTGTTGGTACTCTCTGTAGTCGGCATCTCGTCTATGCGCGGCACAGCCATGGAAGAGCGCATGGCATCCAATAGCTGGGAGCATTCGCGAGCGTTTCAAGCGGCTGAGTCGGCACTGCTGGATGCCGGGCAGTGGTTTTTGTTTCAGCCCGACCTGATAGATTCCAGCAGTGATGGCTCAACTGGAGTCTGGGCCTCAGGTTCAGCAGCTCAGCGGGTAGTGAGTTCAACCTTTGACTGGTCGACGGAGGGAGTTGTCTATGGTGACAGTTCGGGCAATAGCTCGGCACTGTTTGGCGACCTTTATGGGCCACCCAGATATGTGATTGAGGAAGCTGGTTTTGAGCCCTCTGACAGTGACCCGGACACATTGGCAAAAAAGACGGGAGTTTTCTATTACAGCATATCGGCCATAGGTTATGGCCGTTCCGATGGTTCGCGGTCGATTCTGCAAACCACATTAAAGAAGCACAATAACTGAGGCAGGGAAGTCATGAATAAAGAGTTTGTTGCTGTTTTCAGGAAGATTGCCGCCGCACTATTGCTAGCTGCGGCCAGTTCAACGGCCTATGCTGTCGAGTATGATTTAAGTGATACGCCCCTGTTCACCCTCGCCGGTGTGGACCCCAATATTGTTTTGACCATGGATGACTCAGGCAGTATGGCCTGGTCGTTTATGCCTACCGCCGTGGGTAACTACCCCTCAACTAAACGGGCCAAGTCGGCGGCCTACAATAAAATCTACTACAGCCCTGAGGTATTTTATGACCCGCCAGTGGATGAAGACGGGGTTAGCCTCGGCCATTCGTCTTTTACCGCGGCCTGGGACAATGGTTTTAAAAAGACCGGCAGTGGCACCTGCACCAGAGATCTGTCCAGCGACTATAGACCCAGCTGGGGAGGTATTAACCAGGATCACTGTGGGTCCAGCAATTACTCAGATGGCTTTTACAATCGCTACGCCAGCTCATCCTCAGAGCCCGCCTATTATTATTTATTTGATGATAGCCGCAGTGGCTGCAATGGCTCGGTAACTGATAATGACTGCTATACCAAGGTGGTGGTGAGCGCCACATCAGGTCAGGGAGAGACAGTGGACGAGCGGCAGAATTTTGCTAACTGGTACTCCTATTACCGCAAGCGCGTCTATGTCACTAAGACTGCAGCGACCCTGGCATTTGAGCGTTTTAACTCCAATATTCGCGTCGGTTATCAGCGCATTAATAACAGTACATTTAACGGTGTGCGGACATTTTCTGGCGCCACCAGAGAGAACTTCTTCGACTGGCTGCACGCGCTGCCCGCCAGTGGCGGCACGCCATTGCTCAATACTATGGATAAGGCCGGTGACTACTTTGAAGATGCCAGCCCCTACCGCGATGATCCCACCGATGGCTCATCTATCGAGCGCTCCTGCCGGCAGAATTTCCATATTATGATGACCGATGGCGAGTGGAACAGTGGTTCGCCCTCGGGTTTTGGCAACGTGGATAACAACAGCCAAACTATCCCCAGCAATGATTACGGGGTCACAGGCTATGTGCCCAGAGCGCCATTTAAAGACAATAACTCTACCTATCTGGCTGATATAGCCTTTAGATACTGGCACAAAGACCTGCGCCCGGGCCAAACCAACAATGTGCCGGTCAATATCAGTGATCTGTCGTCAGATATCGATGGCGACGGTGATACCGACAACAATGATATTTTCTGGAACCCTAAAAATGACCCGGCCGACTGGCAGCATATGGTCAACTTTATGATTGGTCTGGGGGTGTCCGGGCAGCGTGAGTTTCCCGATGATTACCAGGATCTGCTCGATGGCACATTGTCCTGGCCCACCGGCGGAGGCACCGCCAAGATAGATGATCTGTGGCACGCTTCAATCAACTCAAGAGGCAGCTATCTCTCGGCTCAGGACCCAGAGCAGCTAGTCAGTGCCTTTACCGATGTAATTAACTCTGTGTTGGATCGCACAGGCTCCTTTGCAACTGCGGCGCTTAATTCAGGCACCATCTCCTCGGACACTGCATTATTTTTTGCGCGCTTCACCACCAATGACTGGATCGGCAATCTTATTGCCCAGCCTATTTCTGATGGCACCAACTGCGGCCCAGTGGCTCTGGGCAATATCTGCCCCTCGGCCTGGGATGCCGCCTGTAAACTCACCGGTGGCTTCTGTTCGGAAGTGGGTAAAAAGGTGGGCAAAACCAAGCCAAACGACCGGGTGATTATTACCAGAGATGAGGATAACAACCCAATACCTTTCCGCTGGGCATCGTTAAAGTCCGGGGGTACCCAGAGAGCCTCCTTAAAGCAGCCATTTAACAGTTTGGGCAGTGCCCGGTTGAACTATCTGCGCGGTGCCCGCGGCAAGGAAATTGCCAAGGGCAATGGGGGTATCTTCCGCAATCGCAAGTCGGTGCTGGGAGATATTATTTCCTCTGTACCCACCTATGTAGGGCCGCCGGAGCGATTTTATTTCTCCACCAGTGATTTCGCTGAAGGTGATAGCTATACCGCTTTTAAAGCCAGCTACCAAAGTCGTTCGCCCATGGTTTATGTGGGCTCCAATGGCGGTATGCTGCATGGCTTTCAGACCTCCAATGGCCGGGAAAAACTGGCCTATGTGCCATTGGCAATATTCGATAATCTGTGGGAGCTGTCGCTGCCAGACTACAGCCATAGAAATTTTGTCGATGGCCCCATTGCTGAAAATGATGTCTATTACGATAGCGCCTGGCACAGCCTATTAGTGTCTGGCCTGGGTACTGGTGGGCAGGCCTATCTGGCTCTGGATATCACCGATCCCAGCAGCTTTTCCGAGCCCAGCCTAGTGCGCCTTGCCAATGGCAAATGGGGCGTGATTGTAGGCAATGGCATGAATTCAACTGAATCAGACGGCAATGCCAGCAGCACTGGCAATGGGGTCATCTTTATTCTGGATGCAGAAACTGGCGCCCTGATTAAAAAGCTGGATACCAAGCAGGGTACAGCCGACGACCCCCTGGGACTGGGCCGCCCCAATGGCATTATAGGTACCGCGGTGGTCGATCAAAACGGTGACTTTATTGTCGACCGTATCTATGCCGGAGATTTATTTGGCAATATATGGTCTTTCGACCTGTCCAGCAGCAACACTTCATTTTGGAGCAGTGAATACGGTTCGTCCAGTAATCCCCAGCCATTATTTGTTGCTGAAGTTTCAGGCGTCACCCAGCCAATCACCTCGGATTTAAAGGTTAAAAACCACCCCAACGCCGCTGGATATCTAATCTATTTTGGCACTGGCAAGTATCTCGGCAAAAGCGATCTCACCGACACTAACCCGCAGACTTTTTATGCAATCTGGGACCGCGCAACCAATGGTGCCAATGGCTTTACCCGCGACAGGCTCCAGGCGCAAACCATCACTACCCACAATGCCCCGGCCTCAGATCTGCGCGCGCGAGTGGTATCTGAGATACCCATTGTCTGGGACGACGGCAGCAACCCGGTGAGTGCCGAGGAGAAGCTAGGCTGGTATATAGATCTGCCTGAGTCTGGAGAGCGAGTGCACCAGGCACCGACGCTTCGCGATGGCCGGGTAATTTTTGTTACCGTCACTCCAGCCAGTGACCCCTGCGCCGGTGAGGGCACCAGCTGGCTAATGGAAGTCGATGGTACCAATGGAGGCCGTCTCAATGAGTCGGTATTTGACTTTAATAAGGACCGCTCATTCGACGATGGCGACCTGATTAATGTGGGCGATATAGATGGCGATGGTGAAGACGATATGATTCATGGCTCTGGTATCCAGCGCATTAATGCCGGCATTCTCTCCCGCCCCGGCATTATCAACCACCCGGATGGGCGCACCGAGTCCAAATATGTCACCACCTCAAAAGGCAAGGTCGAGTCTATTCTTGAGGACTCCGGCCGCAATCGCCAAACCCCCTGGCGGGAAATTCGCTGATAAATGATTGAATTATGAAATGAAAAGGCACAGCCAAATGAATATAAAGCGCGACAAAATAATCACCAGCCTATTGCTGGTTATAGCATCTCTGCTTTCTCTGCACAGCAGTGCGGCAGAGCCAGAGATAGACCCAGATTGGCAGAGATATACATTGGTACTGAGTTTTGTCGACCCTTTAGCTCGCCTTGTAGTGGCTGGCGATCGCGAGTTTACCCTGCCCTATAACACCCCAATCTCCAATAGCAATGGGCAGGCAATTGCCATCGCCAACCTTAAGTCGGGAGACAGAGTCTGGTTATATCTGGATAACTCAGTGACAGATAAGGGCCCGACCCAGGCCAGGCGCATAGAGCGGATAAAACAATGAATAAACAGCGCAAACCCTATAAAAAACCACCACAGGGTATGAGCCTGATTGAGTTAATGGTCGCGCTGGTAATTATTGCCATTATCTCCTCAGTGGCCTATCCCAGTTACCAGAGTCATATGGCAGGCGCCAGACGAGCAGATGCCCAGGCCGTACTAATGGAAGCAGCCCAGTATATGGAGCGCTTTTACACCGAAAATAATCGCTACGACCAGGACACCTCAGGCACAGCAGTAGCTCTGCCAGCCCAGCTTACAGAGTCCCCCAGAGACACCGGCATCAAATCCTACGATATAGCCGTCCAGGCCTCCACAGCGAGTACCTATACCTTGCGCGCCACCCCCAAAAATAACCAGACCGGCGACGGCTTTTTAGAGCTAACCAACAGCTTCACCAAGTCCTGGGACGCAGACAATAGCGGCAGTATCGGAGCAGGCGAATCCACCTGGAGCAAATACTAAAAAGCCCCAGTTTACACTGAGGCTTTTAAAGTTATGGTGCCCGGTCTCGGACTAAACGCGCAGCGTTTTGGGCGCACTCGCTCGCGAGGGCGGGGCGCAGCCCTGAGCGCAGCGCGCGAATCCATCGAACGTTCGATGACTCTCTTACAGAACCAAAAAAGCCCCAGTTTACACTGAGGCTTTTAAAATTATGGTGCCCGGTCTCGGAATCGAACCAAGGACACGAGGATTTTCAATCCTCTGCTCTACCAACTGAGCTAACCGGGCGTCGCAAACTGTTTGTAGCCAACTTGCGAGAGGCGCGTATTAAAGCGTTTGAATAGCAGTTCGTCAAGGGTTATTCGGTAGGCGGGACGTATCCTTCAGCCTGATCGACCTGTTCGCCAGCAAAGAACTTTTCGCGCTGCTCAGAGAGATAGGTTCGGGCTGTTAAATCCATCATATTCAATCGCATTTCATTAATTAGAGTAGTCTGATGGGTCATCCAGTCGGCCCAGGCCTGCTTGGAAATATTGTTAAAGATTTCCTCACCTTTAGGACCTGGAAATGGCGGTGTATCCAGCCCGGGCAATTCTTGCTTAAGTTTGCGACATAAAACCATACGCGCCATACCTTGATCTCCAGTTTGAAATTCAGTGCTTTAAAGTTCAGTGCTTAAGGGTGCAACAGCGCCACAATTGGCGCTGGCATGCCTAATGATAGTGGATTCTGCGGGTTATACCAGACCTGATGACTGCCCTCTGCAACACCACAGCTGCGATCGCGAGCATTGACCACCACAGGCTGATAATCAAGATGAAAATGACTAAAGGTATGCCGTTTAGCTGGTTGAACCTGTTGATCCACCAACTCCAGTCCAAGTTTGGCACAGCTGTCTGCAATATGCTCCAGGGATTCGACCTGAGGCAACACCCACAGACCACCCCAGAGACCAGAGGGAGGGTTCTGCTGCAGCAGCAATTCCCCCCGCTCATTGTGAATTAATAAAAAGCAGGTTGTTCTCACCGGTATTTTCTTCTTCGGCTTTTTACCTGGATACTCAGTTTGCCTGCCCTGAGCAAAGGCAACACAGCCAGCAGCCAATGGACACTGGCCACAGCTGGGCGATGATCTGGTGCAAAGGGTTGCGCCCAGATCCATCATGGCCTGGGTGTAATCTGCAATGCGCGTCACAGGCGTGTAGGTCTCCGCAATCAGCCATAGCTTTTCCACCACCGCGCTCTTTCCGGGCCAACCCTCGGTGGCAGAAAATCTTGTCAGCACGCGCTTTACATTGCCATCCAATATGGTCGCAGGAATTTTAAAGGCGATAGAACTGATGGCACCAGCAGTGGAGCGACCTATACCGGGCAGCTCGCAGAGGCCATCAATGGTGCTTGGAAACTCGCCCTTAGACTTATCAGTCAGCAGCTGTGCTGTCTTGTGCAGATTGCGTGCGCGGGCGTAGTAACCAAGCCCGGTCCAGTGATGCAGTACATCATCCAGAGGTGCGGCCGCCAGTGCCTGCACATTGGGAAAGCTGCCCATAAAACGTTCAAAATAGGGAATAACAGTGCTGACCTGGGTTTGCTGCAGCATAATCTCAGAGACCCAAACCCGATAGGGATTTATATCCCGCTGCCAGGGCAGATTGCTGCGGCCATGCTCATCAAACCAGCTGAGAACCGCCTGCTGAAAATCTGCTGGTTGCATTAGTTAAGCTTGCGCTTAAGTAGGTCATTGAACAGGTTCTTTAAGGGATCCTGCTCCTTGTCTGAGTTGCGCAGCAGTTGCTCACCCAGTTTTTCAAAGGCAGTATTTTTCAGCAGGTCTTTAAGCAGTCGCTCATCGGGCTTGCAGTAAGCAGAGCTACCATCCAGTGTGCCCTTACAGACAAAGGGTATTTGACGATTCTGTAATCGTTTATTAACCGAGCAACCATTGCTACTGGTGGTCTCTGCATCCAGTCTGGCATTGGCTTTGATACTGTAGTTCTGTTTAGCCAGCCCAATGGTTCCGCGGCCAAGAATATTCAGATTGCCGGTAGCAGTGCTGTACTCAGTAATCTCCAGATTACCCTGGCTCAGCTGAAATTTGCCGCGCAGATCCTCCAGTTGGGTGCCTGGAGGCCAATCCTGGCGGTCCTGCGGGGAGCGGCCAAAAAGCGCCGCCGCATTACAAAACGTTTGCTCAATATTTAAATCGGCGTAGCTGGGAGAGCGCAGTTCAAACTGGCCAGCCCCAGTGAGCGACTTAAGCATACCGTTTAAAGAGTTACCGGAACCCTGGACATTAACATCCATATTTAACAGCCCGGTAAGCGCAGCAGAGTCAGCCAAAGCAGGCAGTGCCTGAGCCATATCTATGCCACTCAACGAAGGTTGCAAGGCAAAGCTGGGTGTTGATGAGCGCATATCTAATTTGGCGATAGCATTGACCTGACCATCAAAAACATCCGCATTTAGGGATGTCAGTCTTAATACCCGCTGATTGCCAAATACATTGCTATAAAAGTTCTCAATACTGAAATCATTAAATTCAATTCTGCCCAGGTTGACCTCAACCTGACTGCTTCCCTGCCAGAGTGCAAATGGAATAGCCAGAGGGGCAAACAGGCCACTGTTATTGCCATCGCTATTTGCCGCGGGTAAATAGTCCCCGGCGCGCAGCACATCGCCTGACACCAATGTAGTCAGGCTATTAATGGAGTGATCTATGGTCACATCCACATCAAATATCTGGCCATCCACAGATAATTGACCAATAAATTTTGATGCAGCCTCAGTATCCAGAGTAAAGCTAGTCTCCAGACTCAGGTCGGTAAGCGCAGTTGGCACCAGAGTTTTGGGCGGAGTTAGCAGGGGTACCATAGGTTGTAATGATGCCATTAGCTGCTTTAAGTCAAAGCTATTGGTCTTTAGGTTACCCTGCACAAAGGCGCCATTATCGCTGGCACTCAGCTCGCCATACAGCCTTATGCTGTCTAGGCGCAGTTCCAGATCATCCAGGCTAAGCCGTTGCATATTCCGGCCGTCCAGTTGCACAGCCATGTCTGTATCCAGAACAAACTTGCGTCCGCCAAATGCGCTGGCCGATGCAGATATAGGAAATGTATTGCCCTGCAGTGACAGGTTTTTGGTAGACAGCTGAATATTATTAAATTGCAGCCTTGGGCTGTTGGCTGGAAACCATTGCAGGCCGCCATCCACAATCCGCACAGAACTAAGCTGAAGTTGCTCTATACCGCCACCGAGACTTAGCAGCTGAGTCCAGTTAGTGGCCAGCACCAGGCTCTTGGCAGAGCCAGAGACTGAGGTCTGATCGCTAACAGAAATATCAGCTATGGAGATACCGGGTTTAGGAAAGAACTGCCAGACGAGATCGCCTCTGATAGAGACATCCCAACCCTGTTCTCGGGCCAGAGACTCAATGTCCGACTTATAGCCATTGATATCGACGACAAATGTGACATAGATTACTGCGATTGCAAATAACGTCACCACTGGGAGCAGGCCAACGGCCAGCCATTTCAATAATTTCTTCACTATGACCATCGTTCAAGGGTTGCTCTGCGGAGGCTTATATTACCTGAAACAGAACAACCCTTAAACATTGATGGACGGCTGGGGTTTTAGAAAGAGTAATTAGCTCTTATGCCCAGATTTCTTCCCGCCATGGGTACTTCGTTTTTAACAAATGAGCTGTGGTTTCTGGCCACTTCATCCAGCAGATTCTTGCCGAAAACTGACAGCGTCAGGTTGTGCCTTCCGCCCAATTCAATGGTTTTGGATAGATTGATATTTAATACCTGGAATCCGTCAGTGACAGTTTCATTGTCTGCGATATCATTTTGTCTCTTCGCATCTTTGAAAGACAGTGCCAGCTTTAAGTCATCTTCGGTGTACGCAACCTTAATTAGATTTCTCTTTGGCGTGATACGCGGAACATAGGATCCATCCGAGAACTTGGCTGAGATAGAATCCTGAGCAAATGACATCGCTAGCGAACCGCGAGCAAGGGTAAAGATTTTACCTATCTCTAATTCATAGCCATCAAATTCGGCGTTCCGCTGAACATAATTGGCCAAAATTAACCCACCATGTTCTTCATCACCATGCTCATCATGGTCTTCTTCGGTTTCATCTAACAGGTATATGTAGTTATCTACATCATTTTGGAAGAAGGTCAGAGTCGCGTAGAAACCATCGTTTTCATAGTTCAAAGTCAGATCAATATTATTGGACTGCTCAGACGCTAAATTGATATTGCCTACTTCTTCTCGCCCTGTAGCTAGGTGAGGGCCATTCATCAATAACTCTACAGCTGTGGGTGCTCGTTCCACGCGGGCAAGACCCAGGCTGATATCGAATGCATCATTGATATCTTTACCAAGGCTCAGTGCAAAGCTGGTGTTGTTAATATCCTTGTTAAAGTACTCCATGTCTTCATCGTGCTCATCTCCATGCTCTTCTTCAGCATGATCTTCGTCATGGTGGTCCTCATCGTGCTCGTCTTCATGATCCTCATCATGGTCCTCGTCATGCCTAATAGAGCCACTGCGCGAGATTTGATCATGCCTAACACCAAAGTCGAGGTGAAAAAGATCAAACTCTTTGCTTATATAATAGCCCAGAGTGATTTCTTCATTTTCAGTTGGGTTGATAAAGGCCTCTTCACCAATCACCGAAATATCCTCTTCTACAAAATTAACAACCAGCTTTTGAGAGAGACTATCGTTGCCTAGATCAAATATGGCACCGTATTCTTGGCTATCATTTTTAAACTCAGTGGGCCCTTCCGCATGATGCTCGTCGTCGTGCCCCTCTTCGCCTTCATGCTCTTCTTCCATCTCAGCATGTTGTTCAATCAGGGAATAGTCACTGTCTCTAAAGAAGTAATCTACTTTCTTTATCAGAGATCCACCCAGTTTATAAGAACCCTCTAAATTAAAAACCTTGGACTCTGTGCGGGCAAATATTCTTTCGCCTTCATGGGATTCTTCACCCTCGTGGGCTTCGTCCTCATGCTCCTCGTCTTCATGGTCGTCACCCTCATGCTCATCGTGACCGCCATGACCTTCGCCATGGAAAGGAATGCCATAGACAGATTCAGTATCGGCATAGGAAATTCCAAAGAAACCCCAGTCGCCAGCCTTAGACAGCCCTAATCTTGTTGAGGTAGATGCTGTGTCAGAATTAGCCAGGTATCCCAGATCCTCTTCGTGCGCCTCATCTTCGTGCTCGTCATGATCATCGTCATGATGGTCCTCATCGTGCTCGTCTTCATGTTCCTCATGGTCTTCTTCAGCATGCAGCACAGCACCATCGGGAATTTCAAAGTTTTCAAACTGCGAATCTTTATAGGAAAACGACAGGTTAAGCCCGCCAATATTGTTGCGATAAGATAGGTTGTGAGAGTCGCCGTCGTTAACTGACTGAGCCTCTAACCCCAGTTTAAACTCAGACTGTAAAATATCTTCCCGAGCAATAGTATTATCAACAATATTCACGATACCGCCGATAGTGCCGTTGGAATACAGCAGAGAAGATGGCCCTCTAATCACTTCAATTTGCTGGATATCGTTCATATCAACCTCATTGATATGATCAGGTCCTAGGCCGGATACATCTCTGACAACAATGCCATTATTAAGTATCTTTACTCGGCTTCCAGACATGCCCCGGATAATAGGTTGGCCTACAGCCGCACCATAATCGCTGGTGGAGAGTCCAACCAGATCATCGAGACTGGAACCCAGGCTCTGACTTCCGTCATTAGCAATGGACTCACCAGAAATAATATGCAGTGGATTTGAAATCTCATCCACTGTGGAATCGATTAACGATGATCTAACAATAATTTCTTCAATTTCCTGAGCGGCAGCACTGCAGGACAAACCAATCAGACAGGCCGACAGGGATAACTTAAAAGCAATAGGCTTTTTGGTATTCATAATTTTTTCCTCTAAAAATAATGTCCACGCCAAAAACTCGACGCGAATTCGTCCCACAGGGGGAATGCAAACTATTTAGAGGATCTGTGGGGGCGCCCTGGCGAGCTGGCGACCAGTGATATGGCTTGTTGCAGCCTGGTCGTTATGGACAATACTGGGTGCTGTAACTCTGGTTACATAGGTTTTGCTGTTTTCAGCTGCAACTGCTGCCGCTGAATGCTGCAGCACAGAGACCGAGCAGCTACTTTCCTGGTGGTCGTCATGATTATGAGCAGACGCCGTCACTGACCCGAGACCAATAATCAGGCACAGCGCGAAGGCGAATATTGAGTGAAACTGCTTCATAAATTTAATAACGCTCAGACTGTCTGAGCCAGCAATATGAGCCGCATATTCTAGCCTTTTTTTGTACTGTAGCAAGAGTTAATTTGCAGTATAATGCCGCCTCAACATGGACAGCATGGAGAAACCCATGGCCGATCGTACAGCCACAGTGACGCGCAATACCCTCGAATCGCAAATTACCATCAGTGTAAACCTGGATGGCACCGGGCAGGCAAACCTGCAGACGCCGGTACCCTTTCTGAACCATATGCTGGATCAAATTGCCCGTCATGGTTTAGTGGATCTGGATATTCAGGCCACCGGCGACACCGAGATTGACGATCACCACACCGTGGAAGATGTTGGTATCACCCTGGGTATGGCTGTCGCTGAGGCTATTGGTGACAAAAAAGGTCTGGCCCGTTATGGCCACGCCTATGTGCCTCTGGATGAAGCTCTGTCTCGCGTGGTTGTGGACTTTTCAGGCCGTCCCGGACTTATTATGAAAGCCGACTTTGTGCGCAGCCATGTAGGCGGCTTTGATGTCGATCTTACCCGTGAATTTTTTCAGGGCTTTGTTAACCACGCTCTGGTCAGCCTGCATATAGATAATCTGCGCGGCGCCAATGCACACCACCAGGTGGAGACTATTTTTAAGGCCTTTGGTCGCGCCCTGCGCATGGCAGCCACTGCCGACGAGCGCATGGCCGGCGTAATGCCCTCTACCAAGGGTACGTTGTAAGCGTACCCTGTCTTTTAGCACGGTTTAAACTATGAGTGATTTTCGCAGCCATATTGCGGTGATTGATTATGGAATGGGCAACCTCCATTCTGTGGGCAAAGCCTTGGAGCACGTGTGCCCAGGCGCCAAAGTATCCATTACCTCAGATCCAGCTCTGGTTGAAGATGCCGACCGGGTTGTGTTTCCCGGTGTCGGCGCTATCCGCGACTGCATGGGTGAAATTCAGCGCCTCAATGTGGGCGATGTGGTCAGCAATGCCATAAAGGAAAAACCTGTGCTGGCTATCTGTGTGGGTATGCAGGCGCTAATGGAGCACAGCGAAGAAAATGGCGGCGTCAACTGCCTTGGCCTGTTGCCCGGTAAGGTCAAATTCTTTGGCGATACCTTGCAGGACAGTCAGGGCAGCAAGCTCAAAGTGCCCCATATGGGCTGGAACAATGTTCATCAGACTATGGACCACCCGCTATGGCAGGGTATAGAGCAGGACAGTCGCTTTTACTTTGTGCACAGCTACTATGTGACTGCTGAAAATAATCCCCATATTGCCGGCACCTGTGACTATGGTTCGCCATTTGCCGCCGCACTCAGCCATAAAAACCTTTTCGCTGCCCAGTTCCACCCGGAAAAAAGCGCCGAAGCCGGGCTGCAATTGTTGCGTAATTTTTGTGGATGGATGGGTTAGATTCTTCGCTATGCTCAGGATGACTCCGCCCCAACCTACCAACTCCCAAACACAAATATGACAGAAACCACAGACTCCCAAACTCTAATCGCCCGGCTTAATGGCGAAACCGCCAAAATTGCCTGGCACGAGCTGCAAAAGCACTATGCCTCAGGCAATGTGCTGGCCGTGGCCACAGGGGCAGACCTGATTAAAGTGGCTATAGCATTACACAGAGACGACAGAGATCAGGTGCAGCAGTGGTTGGACGACGACTCTGTGGGGCAGGTGCAAGATCAACAGGCCATGGACTGGTACGACAACAATAAGCTACTCTGGGCACTTGTTATTCCGCCCTTTGTGCTGGTGCAGGAAACAGAATAAAAAACAGGAAGAGGTGAAACGTGGATTTAAATAATAAAGTTGCAGTAGTTACTGGTGGTGCATCAGGTCTGGGTCGCGCAGCCGCCCAGGAGCTTTCGGATCGCGGTGCGATTTTGGTGATTATCGATATGAACGCCGACGCCGGCGCCACTGCAGTAGAGGAGCTGGGTGCTAGCAAAACCCATTTTATAGCACTGGATGTATCCAATGGCCCGGATGTTGAGGCGGCCTTTGATAAAATACTCGCCGATCTGGGCCGGGTTGATGTCTGTGTAAACTGCGCTGGTATTGGCATAGCAGCCAAGACCATTGATCGCGAAGGCAACCCCCACAACCTAGACCATTACCGCAAGGTTATCGAAGTTAACCTTATTGGTACCTTTAATATTTCCCGCTGCGCAGCCGCCGCTATGGCGCGTAACGAGCCAGATGAGAAAACCGAGCGCGGTGTGATTGTGCACACTGCATCCATTGCCGCCTTTGATGGCCAGATGGGCCAGGTGGCTTACTCAGCAACCAAAGGCGGTATTGTCGGCATGACATTACCCATGGCCAGAGACCTGGCCGCTGTAGGCATCCGCATCAATACCATTGCTCCCGGCGTAATGGCCACACCATTAATGCTCGGTGCCCCTCAGCAGGTACAGGACGGTATTGTCTCTGGCATACCTTTCCCCAAGCGTCTGGGCGAACCCTCAGAGTTTGGCCAGCTAGTGGTGCATATGGTGGAGAATAGCTATCTCAATGGCGAGACCATCCGCCTAGATGGCGCGGTGAGAATGCAGCCCCGCTAGTGATTATCCGTCAAGCAACTGACGCCGACTTCGATGCTATCTGGCCGATTTTTCACCAGATAGTATCGGCGGGCGACAGCTATGCCTACCCGCCAGACACCAATCAGACCCAAGCCCGGCATCTGTGGATGGCGGTGCCCGCCGCGACCTATGTGGTCGAGCAAGATGGCCAGATTCTGGGCACCTACTATATTAAAGCCAATCAGCAGGGCCCCGGCGCCCATGTGTGCAACTGCGGCTATATGGTGGCTCGTGCCGCTCGCGGCCAGGGCCTGGCTTCAGCTATGTGCGAACACTCGCAAAAAATCGCCATGGAAATGGGTTTCAGTGCCATGCAGTTTAATTTTGTGGCTTCGACTAACCAGGGAGCGATAAGGCTATGGGAGAAACTGGGCTTTGCAACCGTAGGGCGATTGCCCAAGGCGTTTAAACATCCTGTGGAAGGTAATGTGGATGCGCTGGTGATGTATAAGTGGTTGGTACAAGAGTCTCCCTAACCCCGCTGCAACCATTCCACAACCTCTTCCCGGGGCCCCCTAAACACCACCAGCTCTTTCTTCTTTTCCAGCTGATAGCTATACATAGGGTCGTAATAATCTCTGGTAATCCCGGCTAACCAATCGCGATGACTGGCAAAATTATCCCCATGCTGCACCTCAATCGCCGCATCCATCGACGCCAACAGCTCCTTGGTGCGCTGACCCCCCAGCCGTTTTTGCACCCGCAACAAACTCTCACGCAGATAGCTGGCAAACTCCTGCTCACCAGTAGCGCCAAAAAACGCCATGGTTTTTAAATAACGCTCCACCACATATTCCTGCCACAGCCGCTCAAGCCGCTCCTCAAAGTCCATATCAATCACCACAAACTGGCTTGCCGTCATGCGGTCAGCAAAATAATGGGGAATATGCCGGGCACCAATATTGCGGCTCTCATCCTCAAGCACCACCATGGATTGGGGGTGCTGGTCTTCGACCTTTAGCAGGTCAATAGCAATGCGGTTTTCAAAATCAATCTGCGCCGGCTGTTCGTCCAGAGGTCGCCCAAAACTCGATCCCTTGTGGTTGGCGGCACCCTCAAGATCCAACCCAGTGGGCAGCGCCTGAATAATCTCAGTTTTCCCGGTGCCGGTCATACCAGACAGAATAGTAAACATATTATTAGCGCAGTAATTACTCAAATACTGGTGCAGAAACCCGCGCAGCGCCTTATAGCCGCCCTCAACTTTGGGACAGTCAATCCCAGCCTCAGCCAGCCACTCCTGAGTAAGCTGCGAGCGCAGACCACCGCGGGCGCAGTACAGCACCCCATTGGGATTGGCCTGCATAAAATTCTGCCAGGCCTGCAGCCGCTGCTGCTTAATCTCGCCATTAACCAGCTCGTGCCCCAGTTCAATAGCAGATTGCTGACCATTATTTTTGTAATGAATGCCCACCTGATGACGCTCATCATCATTTATCAATGGCAGATTAGTCGCAGAGGGCAGGGCGCCAGACAAAAACTCCACCGGTGCACGCACATCAATCATGGGAGTATCGTCCAGCAGCAGCTGCCGGTAATTATTAATCAGCGGCAAGCTCAAGAATTCACCTTGATCATAGGCGCCGAATCAGCCCTAACCAACTCGCCAATGGGTTGGGCATAACAGCCAGCTCGGGCGAGTAGCTGTGCAACCTCATCAGCAGCCTCAGGCCTTACTGCCACTAGCAAGCCACCGCTGGTTTGCGGATCGCAGAGCAAGGTCTGGCTCTGACTATCCGTGCCCTCAATATGCGCACCAATACTCTCCCAGTTGCGTCCACTGCCACCGGGCACACAGCCCTGGGCCAGATAGTCCAATACAGCACTGTCCAGCACCGGCACCTGACTGAGATTTACCACTGCCGACAACTCACTGCCCTGACAGATCTCCAGCAGATGGCCCAGCAAACCAAAGCCAGTGACATCGGTAATCGCGGTCACACCATCCACCGCAGCCAACTCAGTGCCTACCTTATTAAGCTTCATCATATTATCCACCGCCAGCCGGGCATGCTGGGGCAGCAACTTACCCTGTTTCTCCGCTGTGGTCAGAATACCCACGCCCAGCGGCTTGGTTAAAAACAACTGATCGCCCACAACCGCGGTACTGTTTTGCTTTAGCTGCCGTAAATCCACCCGCCCAGTCACCGCCAGCCCAAATATGGGCTCTGGCGAATCAATAGAATGGCCGCCCGCCAGATGAATTCCCGCCTCACCACAGGCATGGCGCCCGCCATCAATCACCTGCTGCGCCACCTCAGCGGGCAGACTATTGATCGGCCAACCAAGAATGGCAATGGCCATCATCGGCGTGCCGCCCATGGCATAGATATCACTGATCGCATTGGCCGCAGCCACCCGCCCAAACTCAAAGGGGTCATCCACAATCGGCATAAAGAAATCAGTGGTACTAATAACCCCAGTGCCATCCCCCAGATCATAGACTGCGGCATCATCTCTGGTGCTATTGCCCACCAGCAGGCGGGCATCAGCTGGCGCCACAAAGTCAGTTTTAAGGATAGTTTCCAGCACGCCAGGGGCAATTTTGCAGCCACAGCCAGCGCCGTGGCTGTATTGGGTCAGTCTTATTTGGTTATCGGACATGGGCTCTTTTACAGGCTAACTATTAAGAGCTGTAGATTACTTGTTTTACTGGGGCTTTGCATAAGTATGTTGAGCTATTCAGTATTGGGCAATATTTTACAGTTTCATGATTGCACAATTGCCCTCACTAGGGCCAACCATCGTCTACACTTATTTCAATAACTTTTAATAACTCAGAAAACCGTCTTTAGGAGGCAGACAATGAGAGGATTCAAACTCACCTACTTTGATTTTGATGGGGGTCGGGCAGAACCCGCCCGGTTGGCACTTAAATTAGGCGGTCTTCGATTTGAGGATGTCCGAATCCCGATTCCCGAGTGGGACCAATACAAAGATCAGTTTCGCTATCGTCAGTTACCGGAGTTTGAAGTTGACGGCAGGTGGCTCAATCAGTCCAATGCCATAGCGCGGTATGTTGGGCAGCTTACCGGGTATTACCCAGAGGACCCATGGGAGGCGGCGCTCTGTGACGCCATAGTCGACACAGTCGATGACACCATGAAGCGACTGGTCGATACATTCACCATGCCCGAGGAAGAGAAAAAGGCAGTGCGGGAAGAGCTGGTTGCAACCACCTTGCCACTGTTTTTATCAGGCCTAAATCAAAGCTTGCTGGAAGAGGGCGGCACCTATTTTGCCGACGACCATCTGAGCATCGCAGACCTAAAAGTCTATGTGATGGTATAGCATGAATTTTCCAAGAAGAGTGATTTTGCGATGTAAAAGAGTGTAGTCCTATGTTGGTTCTTTGTCATCCATCATCCTTGCTATGCTTCTCGTTTGCAGTACTCCCGCGGCGTCAGC